>Ga0180438_10000861_pt1 | contig 55641 bp, 36 predicted proteins | sample SS_ome_12_FD_132455 | JGI IMG/M metagenome (GOLD analysis project Ga0180438, IMG submission 132455) | Hypersaline lake sediment archaeal communities from the Salton Sea, California, USA - SS_3_D_2 metaG | ecosystem: Environmental > Aquatic > Non-marine Saline and Alkaline > Hypersaline >... | reverse complement strand
GGGCTGGCAGCCAGAAGAAGGCCGTCAGTCCCAGGGCCATGGCTAAAGCAGCCAGGGCGGGGAGCACCCCAGAAACCAGGTTTTTCCCGGAAACCTGGTTTCTGGATGTCAAAGAGAATGTCATCCAGACGATGTACAGGCCCAGGAAAGGTGAAGTGAGCATAGCTGTGATGTTGTGGCTGAGGATTAGCGCTCCATAGAGGCAAGCGCCGATAATGGTGTACCCTGGCTTTCTGGTGACGATCATTTTGTAAAAAGCCCAAAAGACCAGGGGCAACAAGGCCAGGGCCAGGAATTGCGGATAGTCGCCCTGGACGAAAGCCTCTTTGAAACGGTAGGGCACATAGACATAGGCTGCCGCAGCCAGGAGGGCGGGCTTTCGTCCCACGATTTCCCTGGCAAAGACGTACATACCCAGGCCATAGAGCAGGAAAGCGCCAATCTGGACGACCTTGAGAGCACCTTGGAAGCTGAAACCAAAGACGTGGAGTATCCCAGCCAGGTAGTACAGCAGTGGCGCGTAGAAATTAAAGATGGGGTAGCCATAGCCCAGAAAAAGGTCGGGGGCCCAGCGCGGGTAGTAGACTCCATCCTGCCAACATTGATCTATCTCCACGGTACGGTACAAATGTAGAGCGCCGTCGGCCGTGTTGGGCAGGCCTGGCTGCATCAAGGGATAGAGGGCAAAAAGGGTCAAAAGGCAAGCCACCCCTAGTCCAGGATCAATTTTCACTGATACGCTTTTGATGCTTCTAAGCACCGTCTACTCCTAATTGTCACTCTCCAACTACGCATACCTTAACCAGGATGACCCGGCTGTCCTTGGGTAACCCCATGGCATCCAAGACGGGCAAACGTTCGCCGCTGTCCAGTTCGTACAAGCCAATCTCGATAGAGTACTCGCCCGGAGGGATCTCTGGACCGGTCGCTATTTTGTATCTATCCACAATTTTCTCGCCAGGCGTCCATTCCGTGGTCGGGTAGAGGCCGCTCAGCGGGGGGTTGTCTTGCTGCCCTATAATTCGTTCATTTTCGTCAGTAAGATGGGTGAAGACAATATAGTTGGTCTCCATATTGGCCAAACCTTGCCAATAGAGAGCCAATTGTACGCTGTCACCCGGTTTGATCTCCTCTGTCTTCAAAGTGTAGCCCAGTAATTTTATCTGGCCACTAAAGTTGGCTTCAGTAGCGTGTTGCATGGGCAGTTCAGGTAGCTTTTTGAAGAGGAGGATGTTGTTCTTGGAATAGATCAGTTCATGATTAGAGCTTGTTTCCAGCCGTTCCAGCGCAGGAGGTGCTTCCAGTGGTTTGTAGTGAGCCCAAGGCTGATCCAAGTCTATAAGGACAAAGTCCACTTTGCCGACTCGGACAGGAAATTCGTAGAGCTCTTTACGCTGGGCGAAGTGAGATCCTGTAAAGAACTCGGCGCATAAAGAGGCTTCTTGTGGGATCAAGGCTTTCACTTCTCTCAGGGTTTGTATCTTGGCCTCGTTGACCTGGTATTGATCCGCTTCAACCAGCCGGGAGAAGGGCAAGGGGCCAAGCCAGTAATCGAAAAACAACGCGGCACACAGAATGATGCAAGAGCCGTATCGCTCTAATTTGAGCCTCAAGGCTGTATTGCCGATATGTCTCAGAAGGTTGTGCGTTCCAGAGACAGCGCTCAGGAAAACCACTGGTACCATCGGGCTCACGTGGTGAGATTGTCCGCTCATAGTAGTATAGTAACTTACAGTGAGGGCAGATAGATTGACCAATAAATTTGGAATAGTGGTGGCGAGCAGAGGCAAGTGCAGCAAGGGCAGAAACAAAAGAGGGGCAAGGAGCCGGAACAAATAGTCCCGAAGGGAAGTAGCTAGCAGCGAGTAAGACTCTGGGTTCCTGAGAGTATCAGACAGTGGTGTGAAGGCTTCATAGTAATAGGGAGCATTGCTTCCCCGAAAGTAGGGTATGACCCATTGAGTTGCTACTATGAACCATAGGGTGGAAACGAAAAACGCGACGAGGCCGATCCCACGATTCCTCTTGTCGAGGAGAAACAAATACAGACCGAGGCAAGCCAGCAACAGGGCATAGTATTCGATGACTGTCAAGGCCAGTAGGAAAAAGATTGCGAACAGACAGAGCTTTCTCTTCTCCAGAAAATAAAAGGCGAAAAGAAGCAATGGCGGGAAAAAGTTCTCGGTGTGGAAACCGTAGACACCTTGGTTGAGGGTCGCCCATTGCAGGGGGGGATACAGAAGGTAAGAGAGAGCGAAGCAAGTTGCCGTCCATTCACTTTGAAATTTGTTGCGGGCTATCAAAAAGACAGCAATGGCTCCCAATCCAGCCATGGATGCTTGAAGGAAAAAGAGCGTGTATGCGTGCGGGAGCAGTGCGTAAAAGGGAAGGACGAGGAGTAGAATCAGGTGGAGATGATCTGCAAAAAAGACTCTGTGCTCAAAGTGAAAGGCCGATCCAACAGTTGTCCTGAAGAACTCCCCATGGAGCGTCCTATATAGGGCCTGCTCAAAGATTCCCAAATCGGCTATCGCCATATGCAGTCCCCTATAGAGCCGGATTTGCAAGATGAAGAAAATAGCAATATATAGTATGACTCCCATGATGCAGACAGCTTCGCCCCAGCTTGGTTTCCAAAAGGGGGCTTGCTTCTTTTCTATGATACTCACAATCGGATGTCCTTCCTTCGAGGAAACTCAATCTAGAGGTTGATCTGATACCTCTACTGTGCTGAGCAGGATGCGGTTTCCCTCTCTCTCAGGCCCGTCACGCACCTCTAGCCGCTGTCCTGTCTCCAACTGATACATGCCAATCTCGATGACGTACTGACCCGGCGGGGCATCGGGCTGTAAGAGTATCTCATACTCGTCGGTGATGATCTCGTCTTTGGTCCAACAGCACGTTGGCAGAGTGCCCTCCACCGGCACGTTGTCTTTTTGTCCCCAGATGCGGTTCTCCTTATCGAGCAAATGAGTGAAGACAGTGTATGATTCATCCATCTCGGCCAGTGCCTGCCAGTAGAGGGCTAGATGCAAAGTCTGGCCAGGTTTGATGGAAACTGGATCCAGGTCGTAACCCAAAAACTGAATCTGGTTCCCCAAGGTGGCCGGCAGAGGGTGCTGAATGGTTGGCGGAGAAAAGACTGGCCCTTGCGCCCCCTCTGCCATCCTCTCCTTACGGCAGTCAACTTGATACACAAATATCGAGTAGCCTATCTGCGCTGTTGGGGGGCGGTTCTTGAACCACTGGTAGCGATCCCTGTCAGGGAGATATAGACCCTGGAGAAAGGTGGCGCTGATGGCAAAAACATCTCTTGTAAACCGGCCTTCTTTCAAATCCAAGAGATCCTGGTCTGATATGGGTTCGTATGATATGCCACAATACTGTGGGTCCGCTATCCCAAAGTAGGCCAGCTTTACTTTTCCTATGTTCCTACTCTCCAGGTATGTTTTCAAGCCTTTGAGGTCTTGGCCCCAATCCAAATTGGAGTCAACCAGGTACTTGTATCCATTGGCCGGCCCACCTACATACTCGTTGAAATAGGCCAGGTAATGCGGATAGATGATTATCGAGGAGAGGAGATACCAGACGGTCAAACATAGTGCTGCTATGGGGAACAAACGCCTTTTGGGCACTGGCTCCAAGAGCCTGCCAATGAAAACAAAGATGAACGGGAAAATAGGGAGAACATGCCTCAACCCGATTTTCACAGACCCCGCTGAGACAGCCGTCAAGAGAAGGATGGGAGGCAAAACGATAAAGAAATCCTGGTAGAAGTTTGTCTTTTTCATACTATGCGATAAGGAAGCGTAAATAGCGAGAAGCAGCATGATTTGCAAAGCGATGGGTGTCTTTATGGCCAAGGCAACCAAATGATAGTACCACCAGCCCTTTTGCGAAATCTGTCCCCATAGAAAGGCATCGTGCCCTCTTTCTGAATGGCCCAAGGACCACTGCAACCCTTCGACATACTCTCTCCCAGGTGTCCGAAGACTGAAAGGGTAAGCAGCGCCAATGGCCAGAAGGCCCATGCTCATAATAAGGATAGAATACATCATCAACTTGCTGCCTCTTTTCAGTAAATCGGCGGGGTGGTGGACTTGTGAGCCGTTCCCAGTCGGTCTCTCCTCGGTGCGCTCTTTTAGGAACAATTGCACAAAAGGAAAGCCCAGGTATACTGGCAGAAGAAAGACGGCCGTGAATTTGGAGGTGAGAGTCAAGCCGAGGGTCAAACCGGCGAGAAGCAGATTCCTTGCCGAGGGATGTGAACCGAATTTCCACAAGCGATAGCAGGCCAGAAACATAAAGCAGGAGAGCCCCAGGTCTGTCGTAGCCAACCTCGAATGGGCCAGGATATTGGGGCTGAAAGCGTAGATAAGCAAAGAGAACAAGCCGGCTTTGGTACCATAAAGTTCGCTGGTCCACTTGAACACAAAGAAACCCAGCAGGAGTGAAAGCAAGACGATGGGAATCCTGGCCCAGAATATGATTTGATCGGCGTTGTCGTTGCTCCCATAGAGGAACTCGTGCATGAAAGCGTATTTCTCTTGAAAGTGCGCCGGGATCTTTGGTTGCAGAAAAAGCAATGGGGCCGCAGCAATGACGTTGATGAGAGGGGGATTTTCCCAGTTCAGACTAAAGTCACCCTTCTTCAAATAGGAATAACCGGCCAGCACATGACGGGGCTCGTCAAAGGTGACCGTCTTTACCCTCATGCTGAGGACACATTGGAGCAGTATCGCTAGCAGCAAAAGGCCAACTATGAGTTTATGATGGGAAGTGACTTGTTGCCTGAGCCAACCGGCATTCACCTTCATCTCTGTACCGTTACCTCTTCCAGCAAAACCCTGTTGTCCACGACCTGCTCCTTCTGATTGATAATGGGCAGGCGCTGCCCCGTCTCCGCTTGATATATCCCCACCTCGATTACATAGGAACCAGGTGGCGTCTCGGGCTGGATGGGTACTTCATAGGCATCGGCTATGACCTCGCCTGGGAGCCAGCCTGTCGTCGGCAGTGACCCATTGCCGGGCAGGCTGTCACGCTGTCCCCAAATCTTGTCCTCTGCATCGAGCAAGTGGATGAAGACAGTGTACGAGGTGTCCATTTCCGCCAGGGCCTTCCAGTATAATTTCAAGGCCAATGTGCCTCCAGCTTTCAGCTCTCTGGTGTCGAGATCATAGCCCAACAGTTCTACCTGATCGCCGAGGTTGACCTCCAGCGGGTGTTGGAGCGATGGCACTTCAAATGTCCTGGGGCGTCCCTCTACGGTCACCTCAGCCAGAGACGCCAGCTCCATCTCCTCACCGCTTTCGGCATCAGCCAGACCTACCTTCAGTGCATACCGCCCTGAGGGGACATCGGCCGGGATATGGGCATCCAGTTGCTCGCGCATCACTTCTCCTTCCTCCCAGAGCGTTGTCGGATAGGAACCGCTGACCGGCCGCTCCCGCTGCAGCATCCAACTGGTGCCGTCCTCAGCCTGCAATTGCAAAAGAACGAAATAGTCCTTGTCCAGATCGCTCTCGGCCTGCCAGAACAGGGTCAAGGGTAGGGGCTCTCCTGGCCGGAAAGTTGTTAGGGGAAGGTTGTAGCCCAGCAGCTCCACCTGACAGCCCAGGCTCCTTGGCAAAAAGTTCTGAATTTCCAGGCTCTCAACCGATGGCGGAGTGGGCGACTTGACAACTCGAACCGTCCTTTGGGGTGCTTCCCAGCGGCCAAGAGCCCTGGTTCTGCCCTCATCCAGAACCGAGTACATGCCGATTTCCAGGCGGTATTCGTCAGGTGGGGTACCGGCCAGAATCTCAACGCCATGTTTATCTCTGACGATCATCCCTTCCCGCCACTGGGAGGTGGGCAGGAAGCCCTGGGCGGGCCAATTGTCCGTCTGTCCCCAAAGGTGTCCAGCCTCGTCCTTCAGGCGGACGTAGATGCTGTAATCCCCGTTCATCTCCTCCAGGCATCGCCAATAGGTGGTTACCTGGAGCGTGCCCCCCGACTCAACGCTCGACTCCGCCGGTCCATACAGATCGTAGCCCAGGAACAGGACCTTGCCGGTCAGGCTTCGCCCTGAGGGTCTCAGCCCCGAGGGGTCGGCCTGAGCGGGATACTGAGGGGTGGGCGCTTCCGAGAGGATGAACTGCGGCCCCTGGTAGATCCAGGCATATTCGAGCCCCTTGGCACGCACAGTGTGTTCCAGTTCCAGAGAGCGAAAGTACGAGACTACATCTGGATCGGGCGCGTTCCGTTGAGCGCCGTTGATGTAGAAGACGATATAGTCAGCCGGCAGCCAGGGCCAGATATCTGTTGGATACATTTTAGAGACGGCCAGCGTCTGACCCGCGAAGTAGGGTCCAAAAGAGGCTGGGTATTGGGCCGCCACCTTCAATTCTGTCGCGTTTTCCTTCCCATTGAGATACCTGGCTGCCTCCTCGAATGCCTCTCCCCAGCCGATGAACAGAACGTTGGGGGCCTGAGCAGGACCGCCCACAAGGGGATTGTAGAAGGACAGGAAATACGGGTGTTGGGGCAAGGCAAAACTGGCTTGGATGACAATGACAATTAACAGCGTAAGCGCCTTAACAGGTTTTCCCCACTTGGCAATTACCTTCGCCAGTTCGTATAACCCCAGAGCAGCCAGTATGTCAACAGCAGGGAAGATGGGCAACAGAAAACGGTCGAACTTGGTGGCCCCAAAGCTCATAAAGAGGGTGAAGAGTAGGACACAGGTGGCGAGCATGATCAGAGCGTGATGGGTGATGCGTGACACGTGATGCGCGATCCGTGATCCGTATGGGGAAGAAATCAAAGAACCCACCGCTCCTATCAACGTCAAAGGTGTGGTTCTGAAAAGCAACACCACAGGGTAGAACAGGAACCCAGGGTCTTTGGTACTCCTGCCCATGAAAAACTGGTTCCAGCCGCTACCAGTATCTTTTGCCATGTCAGCGACCATCCGCTGCACGGTGCCCACCGGGGCCACCCACATCGCTGGCCAGAGGCAGAAGAAGGTCAGGAGGGCCACCCCGCCCCATAGTGCCAGGTCAGATGCGTGATGCGTGAGGCGTGAGGCGGGTTTCACCATGGTCAGCACGACTACCATTGGGACCAGCAACACAGCAGGGACCTTGGTCAGAAGGGCCAAGCCGGCCGCGAATCCAGAGAATACCACATAGTGCCGAGACCGCTCGCAGACCAAATGGACGATAAAGCTCAGGATGGACAGGGTCATAAAGCTGGCCAGCAGACCATCGGGTGTCACCACCCGCGAGTGGGCGATGTAAAAGGGGTCCAGAGCCAGCAGCACCGCCCCCAGCCATGCCACTGGGCTGTCAAACAGCTTTCTGGCCAGGAGGTAGACCAGTACCACGCTGATGGAAGTAACGAGGGCGAAAGGCAACCTCTCGGCGACCAGAAAGTCAGCGTTGGGATAGCCGGGAAAGGTGGATTGTTCCAGAAAGGCCTGAAACCCTGCTGGATTGGTCCCCCCCAGGAGCAGGATCAGATATTTGAACCCCAGGCCGATACCAATGAGCCACATGTCGGTCACAGCCGGATGGTAACGACAATAGGTTGAGATCAAGTCCCCTGACAGCAAGCCGTTGATGAAAGCCTGCGTCCCCTCCTGCCATTGGAACTCGTCTATAACCGAGATGGCATTCAAGGACAGGGCACGAGGCACGAAGGCGAGGACGAATATGGATAACGGTGCGATCCAATTGGATCGGTGTGCCTTCTCTATTAAATTCACAAGCTGTCCTCCACTTTCTGTGGCACAATAGTACCGCCTGTGCCGCAGTAGTGGCGCATCTGAGCTACTCCAAACATTGTCCTCTCTGGCAGCAACACTCTGTGCTGATGGGGATTTGGATGTTCTCATTATACCAGCGATTGGGTGTGGCCGCAATGTTCATTCTAGGGGGCGATGTCTACCTCTGTCAGCAGTACGCTCTGAGCCTGGGGGTTCCCCGCTTCGTCAATGACCTCCAGCCGTCGCCCGCTTTCAAGCTCGTACATGCCTACCGACAAAGGGTGTTGACCAACAGGGATCTGGGGATCGAGGGGAATTCTGCGCCAGTCGGTGATCACCTGGCCTGGTCGCCACTCCGTGGTAGGGCGGCGCCAGCAATCGGGTACGCCGTCGCTCTGCCCCCAGATACGGTCGCTCTCCAGGTGGGTGAAGACGTGATAGCTGGCGTCCATCTTGGCCAGGGCTTGCCAGTAGAGCGTCAGCACCAGGACTCCATTCGGTCTGGCTTCCCTGGTGTCCAGGTCGTAACCCAACAACTTTACCTTGTGGCTCAGGTTGACGCTTAATGGATGGTCAGGGACAGATTTCTGGGCAAAACTCTCAGGCGTGGCACTACGGTCGTAGGCAGTTTCAAATTCCTTCACATGATAGGTGATAGCGCCAGCTTGGGCGGGCAGGCGTTGGTAGATGCATAACTTGGGGGCATTTCCCACCAAGATGGTGCCTAACAGGGTGTAATCTCTCGCCAGCGAGTCCCAGGGTGTCTCTTGCTCGTCAGCCACGTTCTCGGCGATATAGTAATAGTCGGGGCTTCCGTGAGCGTCAGCCGAACGGTCTGGGGAGCAGGAACGCGGGGCGCGGCGCGTGTACCAGGTGGTGATCTCCCGCTCTTCGTTGCTGCCATGCTCTCCTTGCAGCACCCCTTCCTGGTAGAGTTGGCCTACCACCTTCCAACCAGCCCGATAGGGAAAGCCAAAGTAGCCCGCCTGCGGGAGTTCATCGTAAGCTGTCCAATAGAAGCGGTTCCGGTGAGCTGGATAGGTGCGGATGTATTCCGGCTCGTGGATCACAAAGACGAACAGGATGTAGTAAGCAAAGACGGCGTATAGTACAATTCCTACTGCCCCAAGCGCGTAACGCGGGCCGGGTTTTCTCTGCCACAATCCGTCCAGAGCCGCCCCACTGAGGAGGGCCCAACCGGGATACAGGTTGTAGACGTGGGTCAGTGGGTAGCTCATCAGGAAAATGTAGAACACCAGAGGGGCGGCGAACCAGATCAGGACGGTCTTGAGCTCGGTTGACGTTCTTCTAGAGGCGTGAAGGGCCAGCCAAGTCAGGGCAAAAGGGATCACCGACAGGTTGATCTTCCCGACTTGCCATGCGTCTGGAAACACAAAGACCGAGGCCATGGCGGCGACGGCCAGGCAGGGCCACAGATAGCCACCTCGCCGATGGTACAGCTCTTTGACCACCACCCATAACAATAGCAGTACGACGAAAGCGAAGTAGTAGGTCGAATTGTAGATGGTGCTCAAGAGATAGAACTGGCTCAAGTTGTTGCTCAGTACGTTGTTGCCCAGCCGCGACTGGGAGATATAGCTGGCGCTCTTGGCGAACTGGGGGTCGTGCACGAAGGGCAGATAGAAAGCGATGGGGATACTGATGAGAAGGATCAGGGATAGGGCCAGGGGTAAGATGTGACGCCGGTATTGAGCGAGCTTTCCAGACTTGGCCCAGTACAGATAAAGGATGGCCGGCAGGGCCAACACTGCGTCGTAGTGAGCCAGGAGACCGAAGGCCAGAAACAGGGCCCCCAGGATCTGATACTCCCCTATGTCGTCGGCGTAAAAGCGGTAGTAGCAATAGAGAGCCAGAGTCGTCATCGCGAACACGAGGGTCTGGTACTGCACGATGCGTCCGAAACCGATGAAAAAGCCGTTGATAGCCAGCAATGCCCCGGCGGCCAGCCCCACTCGCTGATTGAACATTCGCCATCCCAGAAGGCAGGCGGTCAACACGGCCAGGCAGCCAGCCAGGGCGAAGGGGAAACGGGCCGCCAGTTCGTTTATCCGGCCTGTGATGAGCCAGAAGGCAATGGGGATCAGCACCTCGCCGGGACCCTTGCCATGGGCGAAAAGGGCATGATCCTGCCCCGCGATAGCGTCAGCGGCGGTGAGCATGACCAGCGCTTCATCGCCCTGGAAATCGGAATAGCCCAGGTAGGTGAAGCGGAAGAAGGCCGACAGAGAAAGCAGGGCAACAATGAGCCACAAGTAGTTGGGTATTTCGGTGGTCAGCGAGCCAGGTGGTTGGATGGATGGGCGGGGCGGCGCTATCAGATAGCCCAGCGCGAGAGGGATCAGGATCAGCAGGTCATAGGCAACCAGGGTCTGGATCAGGGTTATTTTGCCCGGAATGTAATGGACGACCAGGGTGGTCAGACTGGAGAGGACGTAACTGGTTCCCACACTGAGGGCGACCTTCTCCAGCGGGCCGCCCTGTGCTCTTGACCTCGCGAAAACCAAGTCTACCAGGGTGTATCCGGGCAGGAGGCACAGTAAGAGCAGTGCACCCAGGTACCGAGCGAGAGTCCAGCCAGTGAGCAGCACCAGACTGTTGACCAGAACTATCAAGCTGGCAAAACCAGCGATCTTGAGGCGGTACGTCCCAGACATAGTGGTCGGCTCCTGATGATGCTATCGCCTTACGGTGATGGTCTGACCCAGCGGGATACGATCTGCCGGCAGCCGCTGTGCATTTTCCCCAAAAGCTGGCAGTCGCTCTTCAGAGTCCAGGTCGTACATTCCTACGAAGAGCACGTATGGGCCTGCCGGGGTATTCTCAGGCACAGCAATGTCGTAGACGTCCCTGATGACTCTTCCTGGCTGCCAATGGGAAGTGGGGTAAAGCCCCCCCACCGGCTGACTGTCCTTCTGTCCCCAGATCTGGTCCTGGTTATCGGTCAGATGGGTGAAGACCTGATAGTCTCCCTGGATGTCGCCCGTGGCTTGCCAGTAAAGAGTCAGGCGTAGGTTGTCTCCTGGACCCATATCCTCGGCGCTGAGATCGTACCCCAGCAGCGTCACCCCATCGCCCAGGCTCGCTCGCAGCCGATGTTGGAGGGCCTCGGTGAAATCAACGGGCACATAGATTTCGCGCCGCTCCCCATACCAAGCTGCCAGCCTGTGGTTCTCCCGCAGCCAATGGACGTATTCGGGCGCAGCCGAAACGAAGCGGCCATCGCTGCGCAGCAGAACAGCTTGCACTTTATATTCGATGGTGGCTTCAACGAGTTCGGGGACGGTCAGATAGCCGGTGTGCAACCTCTTCCAGGAGGTATCAGCCAGGGAGGGCGGCACTGGCCTGTTGGCCACGAAGGCCAGATACTGGTCATCAGTGATGACGAAATCCTCCTCAGTGGCCGATGTTTCGAGGAAGTGGATCGCCTGCTGTTCTGGTTCTTCCAGCTTGGGACCTTGGATCAACTGTCTATCCATTTCAATGATCCGGGAAAAGTGCAGCCCATAAAGGACCAGGCTGCAAAGCCCGATGGCCAGAAGGGATCTTTGGCCCAGCTCCGTTTGCTCTTTCAGTTTGCGGCCACGTTCAACCATGTCACCGACCAGCGCCCCGCCCAATATGGCTAGCGGCGGGAGCAGGATAACGAACTGATGCGTGGGGAAAAGCGGCGAATGGGCCAACAGTGAGAGCACCATCACCAGAAACCAGAGGATGAGGATGGCGGCTTGCTTTCTGCGCTGGGCTTGGGCCAGGAGGACAATGCTGCCTCCAATGGCCAGGGCTACCAGGCCAGCGTTCTCTGCGAAATAGCTAGCCAGCGCCCTCGCGTTCTCAATCAAGTCCAACTGGTAGATCTCATTGCCTTGCAGATGGAAGACAATAGTCTGATCTATCATGGCGCGTGGGGCGAAGAGGAGGAGGCAAAGGAAAACGGGCAGGCCAGCACAGATTAACATAAAGAATAGGTCCTCAATCCGCTGCCGCCACGGACGGTTGGTTCCTGGCCTCAATAGCACGAGCAGGGTCACTGGCAACAGGATGGTGGCGGTGATCGCCTTTGTCAAGAAACTTGCTGCCGCTACCAGGCCAACGACCGCCAGCCAGAATCGGTCTCTGCGCTGCCAGCAACGTAGAGCCAGAGCAACGGACAGCGTGGCCAGGCAGGCCGACGGTAGATCGGCCAGTGCGCCGCGAGACCAGTGGAAGAAGTCGGGGGTGAGGGCCAGGAGGAATATGGCCGCCGGACCTGCCACGTTCCCCCGCAACTCCTGGGCTGCCAGGGCTGAGCCCAGGAGTCCCAGGATAGCATAGACCAGGATGAGCGTTCGCCCCACCACGACCGAAGGCCCAAACAGATCGAAGGCGCCGGCGATGGAAAGAACGAAGAGAGGGGGATGGGCTGAGAAAACCTCGGAGTAGAGTCGGTAGCCCTCCTGCACCATCCGAGCCTCCATGAGATGCGCTCCCTCATCATAGTCGCGCTCAAAACCTTGGAGGTGGGCTGCCTGCCAGGCGAAAAAAAACGCCAGGAGCGCTGCTATTGCGATCCGATTCAGCGTGTTCCCAAGCACTTTCACTATATTGATCACAACTTTCTCGATTTTATGTCCCCTTCATGCGTTGTAGAGACCATCGCCTTCTATAACTAAGGTCTCAACGTGATTCCCTCCGGCAACAACACTCGGTCGTCCAGTTGCTGGCCCTCCTGACCGACTACCGGCAAGCGCTGTCCTGTGTCCGCATCGTAGAAGCCAATCTCCAAAACGTATCGCCCGGGCTGCGCATCTGGATGGACGGCGATCTCATACCTGTCGGTGATGATTTCCCCTGACGACCAACTGGTCGTCGGCAGGGTCCCATTGCCGGGGACGCTGTCCTTCTGTCCCCAGATGCGGCTGTCGCTGTCCAGCAGGTGGGTGAAGACAGTGTAGGATGTATCCATCTCGGCCAGAGCCTGCCAGTAGAGGGTCAGGTGCAAAGTATCGCCGGGCTTCAGGCTGGTCTCCTCCAGATCGTAGCCCAAAAGCTCCACTTGGTGGTCAAAATTCATCACCAGTGGATATCGGATAGGTGGCATGGCAGTGACCCGCTCCCTGCCTTCTACCGTCACCCAACCCATCTCGGCCTGGGCAACTTGCTCGCCACTGGTCTCATCAATCAAGCCAACCACCAGACGATGGCGGCCCGAGGGCACGTCGGGCGGGACGATCCAATCCCGCTGATCGCGCACAATTTCCCCTTTATCCCATCTGGTAGTTGGATAAGCGCCCTCAACAGGACGGTTGCGTTGCTCCCCCCAGGTTTGGCCGTCCTCGTCCTGGAGTTGCAAGGAAACCAGATAATCTCGCCCCATCTTCTCCCTGGCCTGCCAGAAGAGGACGAAAGGCAGCACGTCGCCTGGCCTGATCATCTCCGAAGTCAGGCTGTAGCCCAGCAGGCGCAAGCCGTCCAAATCCACCCCGACAGGATACTGAAACTGCAATTCCTCGATAGGGGGAGGGGTGTGGGCCTTGCCAATGGTGATAGGGCCAAGACGGATGTGGTCGCTTTTCTGATTCATGGTTTGTGATTCGTGCTTCGTGATGACCAAAGGCTGACCGTTGCTGCCGTTGACCAGTCCGACTTCCACCCAGTATTCCCCCGGTGGAGTGCCGGGCCAGATGAAAAGCCCGACGTGGTCTTTGATCTGTTCGCCCTTCCCCCACCCCACGGTCGGCCGAAAGTTGCCCAAGGGAGGAATGTCTTTCCGCCCCCCAAGGTGGCCGCTCTGATCCAGGACGCGCAGGGAAACCAGGTACTGCTCGTCTATCTCGGTCAGGGCCTGCCACCAGAGGGTGGCCTGTAGGATGTGGCCATACTTGGTTGGCTGGACGGCCAGGTTGTAGCCGGTGAGCAGGATTTGGTCGGCGAAATTGACCTGGAGGGGATGACGGATTGGTTTACGGTGAACGGGCATCGAGTAATAACGGAAGACGTTGTGGCCGACCCAGCCGGTCATCGTCCGATAGGTGTGGTGGGTAAGCCACCACTCGATGGTTTCATCGGGATCGAAATCGTTAGGCACGTTCTTGACTACCCACAGGCCGGAGTGGCGATCAGCGATCTGCTGAAGTGTCGCCTTGATGTCCGCTGTATCGGTCTCCTCGGGAGGCGGATAGTAGGTCAGATCGCCCCGGTAATAGTGCCAGAAAGTTGTGAAGAGGTCTCGGGGGTTGACCATGAGGGCGTCGTCGGCCTGGGAAAAGGTCTCGATATAGGCGATCTGCGGGCGAAAGTCGGGGCGAGCATATTGGGGATCGAAGTAATCATTGAACAGGGAGGAGCCACTGGCGCAGGCGACGAATATCAGGCCAGCGATCAAAAGGCTTGACCCTTTCTTCCAGAGGGCTGCCAACCCGGCGGCTACCAGCAGGTAGTAGGCCGGGCTGGCCACGATGAAGTACTTGCTCCAATAGGGGCGTTCGGCGGGAAAGGCAGTTAGATAGCCCAGCAGGATGGGCACTGTCAAGTAGAGCAGCAGGAAAGGGGCTGCTTTCCTCGTGGGACGCTCCCTGGCCAGGAATACCGTTCCCGCTATTAAAATGATCAGCAAGACGGCGGCCAGGGGCAGTTCGAGGTTGGGCTGGACCGATTCCCCCAGACCAAAAGCGATCAGACACGTTCGAAAGACGTTGAGCAAACTCTTTCGTCTTGCCCAACCTTCCAGCCAGGTGGCGATCAGACCGTAGGCAGGAGCGTTGGGGCCGATCAAGGCCGTCCTCTCCGGCTGGGAGGTCTCGAGGCTGACGATTCCCAGGGCCATGAACGCCAACCAGGGCAGGAAGAGAAGCGCCACGCTGATTTGGGCCAAGGCCCAGCTTTTTATCAACGATCTATACCGCCGCCACAGGGCGACCAGGAAGAGGTTCTCGACAACAATGGCAAAGAGGGCAAAATAGTGGCTGTAGAGAGAGCAGTCGGTGGTCAAGATGTAGCCCAGCCAAAGCTCCAGGCCCATTCGCCTGCTGGCAGTCAGCCTCCGATGGCTCTTGAGGATGTGGACAAAGAAATAGACCGCCGACAGGCTGAAGAAAGTCACGGTGGTGTACATGCGGGTCTCCTGGGAGAAGTAGACCCAGAAGGGGGAGATGGCTGCCACGAAAGCGGCCAGCAGGCCGAAAATGTGATTCGTGCCCAGTGCTTTTCCTAGCTTGTAAATCATGGGCACACTGAGGAGGCCAAAGAACAGGGACACGAACCGCACTGCAAACTCGCTTTCGCCGGTCAGGGGCATCCAGCAATGCAGCAAGAGGTAGTGAAGGGGTGGGTGCTCGTGCTGGGATTGTTCTACGAGAATCTCAGTGACAGGCCAGGACGAAACCCAGACGCTCTTGGCCTCGTCGTCCCAAAGGCTCTGGTGGCCCAGGTGGTAGACTCGCAGGACAAAGGCCAAAAGGATAATGGTCAGCCGCAGGATATGGATTTGTCCTTTGGTGTTCTTCATCTTCACTGGCTGTTGGTTTTAATCTCCCTGTTTGCTGTCGTCTTTCATTGTCCGTATCTCTGTCAGCGGCACCATGTCGGCTCCTGGGACACTCCACCCAGACACCTTCAACCGCTGTCCCGTCTCACCGTCATACATGCCGACCACCAACTGATACACGCCGGGCGGCAGTGTGTCGGGCAGCAACAAACCACAGCGGTCAGTGATTTCATGGCCTGGGTGCCAGGTGGAGGTAGGGCGGAATCCGTCGAGGGGCTGGCTGTCGCGTTGGGCCGCCAGTTGTCCCTCAGGGTTTAGTAATTGTACAAAAACCTGGTAGTTTCTGTCTGGCGGCGCAAGGGCTTGCCAATCAAGAGAAAGGCTCAGGATTTGCCCTGGCGATATGGATTGGCTGTTTATCTGATAGCCCCGCAGTGATATGTCCGAACCTAGTTGGATGTCCAGAGGGATCGGTTCAGACATCTCCCCTGGCGAACCATACAAACAGAGCCGAAAAATCCCGTACCATTCATCGGAAGCCTTGAAAGCGTGCTGGGCCAGCCATTCCTCGACGCCGTTGGTGGGGTCGGCTGGCTGGATGCCGGCCGTCACCAGCCACAATCTCCGGTGGGCAGAGAGAGCCCTTTCCAGCAGCGTGGCCATCCCATCCTCCAGCAGGGGTTCAGTCTTAGCCAATCCGAGGACAGGCAATCGGCCCCGGTAGTAGTTCATAGGGAAGTCATACTGATAGGGAGTGATGGTGACAATGCCATCGCCAGACTGAGTGTGAGCCTCGATGTGTTCCAGGGCCTGCATGTATCCGGCGTTCGGACCGCCTTGCAAGGGGTCATGGTAGTAGCGGCGCAACGAGAGCCCAGTGAGGGCCATCATTGAGACCAGGCCGATGACAACAATGGCGAATAGCGAATGGCGAATAGCAAATAGACCGTCGAGGGTCTTGTTATCCTGTCGCATCAACCAAAGGATAATCACGGCTGAGAGAAGGATCAATCCCAACGTGAAAACCAGCACTGGCAGGTCTATCCCGTCGGGGCCCAGCCAGGCCAGGTCAGAATACTTCCGGCTGAGGAGGCGCATCTGACCCAGGATGGGCGAATGGTGGAGGTCGTAGAGTGCTGGCGGATCGTAGAGCGCCGGGTTGATCTCCGGAGCAGGGAAAATCTCCCGCAGCTTGACCTCGTACAGCACGAAATTGACGCTGACTCCCAGAACCTGTATTGCTGTGGACACTAAAGCCAGAGCTGCCAGAGCCAGTTTGGCGAGCAGCGCCCCCCGTGTCAGCACACCCTCGACCAGAGGGGCCAGAGTGATGGCTAGCAAGGGCGTCAGCGGTACCAGAAAGCGCGGTCCCCAGGCGAACCCTCCCCACCACATGTACCACTTGGCGAAAAGCAAGAGATGGGCGATGACGATCAACCCAAGGAGCCAGCCCTCTCGCCGGTGGCGCTTGAGGAAAAGCGGAAAGGAAGCAAGGCAGGCCAGCAGAATGGGGGAATAGAGGAAAATGCTTTTGTAGGGACTAAAGAGAAGGCCGTACAGCCCCAGCCCCAGTGGGGTCGAGAAAGCCTCTCCTTTGGCGAACCGGCGTCCACTGTCCAGAGGATTGCCGAACCTGGCGTAATTGTAAAAGCCGACGAGGAGGCAGACAACAGCCAGAGATGCCAGGAAAAGGGCGATGGGTTGCCACTCTCTCCAGTGTTTCCGCAGGCTTACTTCATGATTCGTGGTGTGTGATTCGTGAAGCGTGAAACGTGATACGTGATGCGCGATGCGTGAGAGATAGAGCAGCAATAAAGGAGCTGTGATGAGGTTGGCGGCGGTCGTCGCTACAGCCAGTCCCAGCGAGAGGCCAGCCAGAGACGCGTTTAGGTCCCGAATCCCTAATATCGAATCTCGAACAGCATTGCTGCGCCACCTATCGAAATGGCAGCACGACGCAAAGTAGACGGCCAGGAGCAAAGCCATAGCTGATACAGGTTCACTGGAAAAGACTTTGGTGTAAACGACAGCCACAGTGCCCAGCCCGAAAAGGAGGGCTGTCCACAGGCCAACCCCTGACGAATAGCCCAATTGTCGTACATACAAGAAGATGATGGCCCCTGTAAGGGCGGTAACGATAGGATTGAGAAGCATAGTGGTCTGCACGAGGCCCACCCCAGAGAGATTCATCCCTATCCAGTGGAGGGGCACGGCCAGCAGCGAGATGGCCAGGCCCTTTTTGGAGAAGACGTTGCCCCCCAAGCCAAAGCTGCCCTGGGCGGTGGCTGGTGAGAGGGCCCACTGCGACCAGGCTATTTGATTGGTGTCTAAGCGACCCCACTTGACTAGGCTTTCGGTGACGGCGAACATGGAAGTTTCGTCAATGGTGTGCAGTTGGCCGCTGTAGGCCAGCATGTAGCAGGCAAACAGAAACACAAAAAGGCAGAGAGAGATAGCAATGTCTGAGGTTCCGCGGTTTTTGACGACATCGTTCACCATCGGTCAACCTGCAACTTTTGCTCTAACAATATCCTGTCGCCCTCCATCAGCTTTCCGTTCTCATCGCGTACTTGCAGCCTCTCTCCCGTGTATCTATCGTACATTCCGATTTCGATGACATACTGGCCGGGAGGAGCCCCATCCCGTATCGGCACCTCGTATTCATCGGCTATGACCTCTCCCTCCAGCCAACCGGTCGTCGGGAGGAGGCCACCGCCGGGCACGCTGTCCCACTGTCCCCCAATCATCTCGTTCTTGTCGAGGAGATGGACAAAAACTGTGTAGGACTCGTCCATCCTGGCCATGGCCTGCCAATATAATGTGAGGTGCAGGGTCTCACCGCGTTTGTAGGGTGGGGGAGAGAGCTCGTATCCGAGAAATCGCACCTGCTCTCCCAGGACGGCTTCCATAGGGTACTTGATCTCTGGGATGGTGAAGGTGCGCTCCTGGGGGATGGCTTTGGTTCCCTCCCAGGTATTGCGGAAAGTCATCAACTGGAGCAGCGTGCCATCGGCGGGCATGGGGGTTTTCCATTCGGGTTCCACGACCCTGGGCCTCAGACGGCGTCCCACATCCCAGATGTCAGTCCCCTCCAACACACCCAGGGCTATGCTGTACACGTCCCTGTCGCCTGTCCACCAAGGTAAGGTATCCACCCTGACCTTTACCACTTCGCCTGGCTGCCAGCAGCTGGTGGGGTACCATATCGTCGCCGCTTGTGGTTCGACCGTGCTGCCCACGACCTGCCCTGCTTCGTCAACCAGGTAGAGGGCGATGAAATAGTCGGTATCCAGGGGCTGCGACGTCTGAAAGTAGAGGTTGTAGTACGATTCCAGGTCGCGGTTGTAGATGACATCAAAGCCCAGAAATTCGATGGGGCCGAAATGGGCCAGCAAGGGATATTGGATATCAGGGTTTGCGACTCGGACAAAAGTGTAGAAAGAATCGGGTGGGGCCTTTGGCTTCACCCCGCGCTGCAGCAGGAGATACCCGTCCTGAGCGGACGCGATGCCAAAAGGCCCGTTTTCCAACAACTGCTCCTTGATCCAGGTATTGACGTCGTCTTTGTTGCTCATCGAGGCTGCATCGAGGAAGATGTACTCGGCGTCCTCGATAGTGGGAAAGATATACAGCTTTTCCCGGTGACTGACGTGCGGGTTCAGGTTGAGTTGGGCCGAGACGCTCGCCGTCGGCGGGATCTGGTCAATGAGCTCCTGGGCCAGGCGGTGGTGCTCAGTGACCACCGGCCACTCGAAGCGCACGGATAGGGGCGAGAATCCCCGGTAGCGGTGATAACCCAGGCTGCAGACCAAAACCAGACAGGAGAGGAGATAGGACAGCGATTGGGCTCCCCCGGGCACACGCTTCCCCAGGCGCTTTACCAGGAATCCTGTTCCCCAAAGGGCAGCCAGGACGGTGAAGGGGACGATGGGACCTGCATAGTGAAACATCTCTGGGCGGTGCATCAGCATGTTACCGCTCAGCAGGTTGATGGCCAGTGAAGGGAGAGCGATGAGCAGGACAGGCAGGTAAAACAGCGGCAGAAAGGCCAGGGGAAGAAGCAATCTGAAGAGATAGTCCAAGTTGCTTTTATTGAAGATGAGCCCCCAGGCTCGTTGTCTGATCATAGTCAAGGCTATCTCAAGGGGGTTGTCTCCCCAATCTTCATAGTAGGCGAGGTACTGGGATTTACCTTGGGGGTTGGCCCAGGGGATGACGATGTAGACCGCTACGTAGAACCAAATCCCCGCCACGACGATCGTGGCCGCTCCAAGCTTCCTCCTCCTATGCAGTAAGAAAGCATAAAGGCCCATCATTCCTATCAGGAGCGAAACCTCTTCTTTGCAGCTCATGGCCAATACGGAGAAAGCGATGAACCACAGGTCCTTCTCTTTCTCCAGGAAGTAAAAGGCCCAGAGCAAAAAGGTGGGAGCTAGGGACACGGCGTGAAAGTCGTACAAGTTGGCTGCTTCGAGAGCCGGGAAGAGCAGATATGCCGCTGCGAAGACGATCCCCCCAAACTCGCTCTGTAGCTTCTCCCGCGCCAGCAGGTAGAGCGGCCAGGCCCCCAGAGCGATGACAATCGTCTGGAGGACGAGCAGCGTTTTGGGGCTGCTGTAGATCAAGTAGAACAGTGAGACCGGTAGCAGGATGGGTTCCACGTGCTGGGCCAGCCTGATGGTCAAGCCCTTCACGTTAGTGAAACGAAGGAGACGGCCATGGATAGTGTTCCAGACGGCTTGATCATAGTTGCCCAGATCGTAGGCCAGAGTCTCAAATGCCTCGTGGCGGGCCATTGATAGAGAGGAGAAGAAAGCGATGTAGAGGACAATGAAGAGACCCACTGTCCCCATAGCTAACCACCTTCGATAGGGATGGGTTTGCCTGATGCCTGATGCCTGGTGCGTGATGCGTGATCCGTGATCTGTGAACTCCTGACCCACTAGCCTCTCCCCTTTTGCAGTACCTATTTTACCACAACTACTTCGTTCAATAAAATCCTGTCTTCTGGCTCTGGGCTTCCCAGCACGGGCAGACGGTGGCTGGTTTGGGCGTCATACATCCCCACCTCGATAAGGTATTCGCCCGGCGGCGTATCGGGCCTGACGGTGAGATCGTACTCGTCGGCAACGATCTCCCCTTTGACCCATCCCGTCGTCGGCAGGGTGCCGTTGCCAGGTACACTGTCGCGCTGCCCCCCAATCCGATTCTCTTTGTTGATCAGGTGCACAAAGACAGTATAGGACACTTTCATCTCATCCAAGGCCCGCCAGTAGAGGGTCAGATGTATCGCTTCACCAGCTCGCAACTCGTTGGGGTCCAGGTCATAGCCCAAGAGCTCCACCTGGCCGCTCAGGTTGGCCGAGAGCTGGTGTTGGATAGGCGGGACCTGGAAAACCCTGCTCCGGCCCTCGACGGTTAACGAGGGGAGAGCGATTTCTCCTATCAGGTTTTCCGTGGCCACATCCACCAAGCCAACTGTCAACTGATACTGGCCCGCTGGCGTCTCTGCAGAGAGGGGCAATTCATAACGATCTCGCAGAATCTCGCCTTTTTGCCAAAGAGTGGTGGGATAGGTGCCGGCCACAGGCCGCTCTCTCACTTGGGCCAACACCTGGTCAGCCTGATCCTTGACCTGGATGAGCGCCAAGTAGTCTCCCTGGACATCGGCCAAGGCTTGCCAGTATAGGTTCAGGGATGCGGTGGTCCCAGGTGCAACGGCTTCACTGGCCATGTCATACCCTAGCAGCCTGACCTTTCCCCAGTCCGCTGTAAGCTGGTGTCCAATGCCCAGGGAGGCGACAGGTGGCGGTGAGAGGGGGCGACTGACCTCTATATTGCCCAGCCGGACAGTTGTCCCCTGGGGTGCGCCGTGGGCATCAAGGACATCGAGCCTGGCTAGGCTTTCGGGCTCGTAAACAGCTACCTCGACGGTGTATTGTCCCGGTGGGGTGCCGTCAGGCACCAGCGGGTCATAGACATTGATCACCACCTCATCCAGCCACCAACTGGAAGTGTACAGGTGCCGGTCGTTGATCAGTTGCCGGTCGTCCTGCCCAATGAGATGCCCACGACTATCTTTCAGGAGCAGGACGACCTTGTAGTCTCGTTCCACCTCCTGCTGCAACTGCCATTGCAGGACGGCCCACATTTTCTTTCCGGCCGGCACGACCTTTGCCTCCACCTCTGTTTCGCTGCTGGTAGCTCCTGCTCCTCGCCCACCATAGGCATAGCCCACCAGCGAAACCTGGTCGGCAAAATCCACGTCAATGGGGTTGATCTTTGAGGTCAGGGAAAAAGTTCCGTGGGGCGGCAATTGGTACCAGAGCACGTCGTAGCCACGGAAGCCTGCCTGGCCAACGCGTTGCCCGTACTTGTCCAGCAGGAACAGGACCGCTCCCCGGGGGTCCGTATCGGATTTATGCCAGCGGATCCAAAAGACCCGCTCTCGCCCCTGGCACAGCTCGGTCAGGCGCTGGGCCACGGTGTGGATGTCAACAAAGAGGTAGTGGGCTGGTGCCTGACCATGATGATAGTAATCGAAGGGATAGGGCACGTCAATCAGAACGACATCGTTTTCCCCGGCCTGGCTCTCGATGAAACGGGCCAGACCGCGCGTGTCGTCGCCGAAACTGGCCGGATCGAAAAAATCGGCCCGGATGGCGGGGACAAAAGCGGCTAGGAGAAAGGCGACAGACAGCAGCCCGAGCGCTGGCACCCGTTTCCAGATATGCCCGATGGCGTAGGCCAGCAGCAGGTAATAGGGCGGGGTGGCCAGCATGATGTAGCGCGGGTGGAAGAAGGGTCTGTCGCGCAAAATGTAAAAGTACAGGAGGAGGGGCAGCGCCAGCCACAGGCACAGCCATATCATTGGAGATTGGAGATTGGAGGTTGGAGGTTTGATAGAGGCCGATCCAATGACCAAATCCCAAATTCTAAATCCCAATAGACCTAGGATCAGGATGAGGGCTATGCCGGCCAGTAGGGGAGTGGCCTGGATCAGCTCGGCGGCTGGACCCAGGCTAAAGTCCTGCCAGACTTGCACCAGAAAAGAGGGCAAGTCCGGCACCCCCATGGTAGGGTTCTCGTAAGCCGCAACCTGTCGTAAGGCGATGCGCATCTGGGGAACATAGAGCAGGGCTATACCCAACTGGCTGAGCACCCAGCCTCGCAAAATTCTCAGCCATTCTCCCTGCCGCCAGGCTGTGACAAGAACCATCAACCCCAGGAAGGCGTTTTCAGCGATCAAGATAAAGCCAGCCGAGTAGTGGGTGTAGATGCTCAGAGCTGAGGTCAACACGTAGCCGGCCCAAAGTAGTCCGCCGCCCTCTCGCCAGGCCCGATAGAGGAAATAAGCTGAGGCTGTGGTTAGAAAGATGGCCATGGTGTACATTCTGGCCTCCTGGCCCTCGGAAACGTAGAAGGGGGCGAAGGCAGCGATGGCGGCTGCCAACAGGCCATTTGGGATTTGAGATTTGGGATTTGAGATTTGAGAGATTGTTGCGCCGACACGATAGAACAGAGGGATGGTCAGCAGGGAGAAAAAGATGGACAGGAACCTCACGGCGAACTCGCTGCGCCCGGCCCCCATCATCCAGAGGTGAAGGGTATAGAAGTACAGGGGAGGATGGATGTCCATCTCCCTGGCCGTGGCGATGACAGCCAGGCTGCGGCTGGCCACATCAATGTTGCGTCCCTCGTCCCACCAGATGTCTTGGAAATCGAGGCGATAGAGGCGCAAAGCAAGAGCGCACAGCAAAATGAGAATGACCAGTGCTCCTCTGACCCGTTGACTCATCCCTCCAAGATCTCCCTGATTACGTAAATGCGCTTACCCTGGCTCTCGTGGTAGGTACGCACTACCAATTCACCCAGCAGCCCCATGGTGATCATCTGCACGCCCAGGACCATGAGCAGAATCGCCAGCAACAGCAGGGGACGGTCGCCAATGTCCTGCCCCATGATCAGCTTGACCACGGAAAGATAGAGGCCCAAAATACCCCCCACACCGGACATGGCCAACCCCAGGGAGCCGAAGATATGGATGGGACGGGTGGAGTAGCTGAGCAGGAACCGCACAGTGAGCAGGTCGAGGATCACCTTGATGGTGCGTGACAGACCGTATTTGGAGCGGCCAAATTGCCGCGGCTGGTAATGAACTGGTATCTCAGCCACCGAGACGCCCATCCAACTGGCCATAGCCGGAATGAAGCGGTGGAGCTCACCGTAGAGGTTGATGTTTTTCACTACCTCGCTCCTGTAGGCCTTGAGGGAACAGCCGTAGTCATGCAGGCGTATCCCGGTGGTCTCTGAGATGAGACGGTTGGCCGCTACGGAGGGCAGACGCCGCGTCAACCAGGCGCTCTTCCAGCGTTCCACCCGCCAGCCGCTGACCACATCGTAGCCCTCCTCCAGTTTCTCCAGGAGCCTGGGGATATCGGCTGGGTCGTTTTGCAGATCGGCGTCCATGGTGACGACCACCTGGCCCTGAGCATACTCGAAGCCCGCGGCAAAGGCGGCTGTCTGGCCAAAGTTACGGCGGAAACGGATCACCTTCAGCCGCTTGTCCTGAGCCTGGAGGCCCTTCAGCAGCTCAAAGCTCCGGTCGGTGCTGCCATCATCCACGATGATGATCTCGTAACTTTGCCCCAGAGGCTCCAGAACTCTTTTGAGTTGAGCATAGAGGGGTTCCACACTTTCTTCCTCATTGAGGAGGGGGATGACAATTGAGAGTTCAACTGTATCGTTCATAGGATCATGGGTCCTCATCTTCTCCATTTAATTCTTGTGTCCGTTGTAGTGATTCCCCTGTTGCATAATCCCGTGCTCCCTTCAACACATAGATGACCCCGCCGATCAAGCCAGGGGCGAGTATGCTGACAACATAAACCAAAAGTGATAGCGACAGGGCCGTCTCCCGGGGCATACCGGCCTGGGTGAAGAGAAAGACGTAGGCTCCCTCCCTCACCCCCAGACCGGCAAAAGATACGGGCAACATGGTGACGATGGAAGTGATGGGCACGAAAAGGAAATAGTACCATATCGAGACTCGATCGCCCAGGGACAGGCCGACCAGGTAATTCATGGTGATCAGCAGGATGTTAAAGACCAGGGACACACCCAGGGTCTTGCCAACTGCGGAGGCATTGTAGCCACGGAGGGATTCGTAGAACCGCTCGAGCCCTTTGGCTACAGACAAGTTGCCAACTCGTCCTGCTATTTTACTCGGGATGCCCCCTTGTTTCTGAGCCAACGAGGCCAGGGGTCTCAGGTGCGCTCCCAGGCTCTGCCACAACCGCCGGTTGAGGAGGAGCCCCACCGCGACCAGGCTTCCCGCGAAGAGGAGCACGGTGAAAGCGATCATCCAGGGCTCGACCAATTGATAGCTGAAAGCCAGGGCTGCCACGGCCATGGCCTGCAAAACGATGAGGCCGAAGAAGCGGTCGGCAATGACTGTACCAGCCGATTCCGCAGCCCGGTGGGTGTACCTCGACAATTCGTACATGCGGATGGGGTCACCGCCAAAGCCGGTGGGCAGCACGTTGGTGAAAAGGAAACCGATGAAGTAGAGGGCGGTCAGTTGCCCCAGGGGCACCTCGATCTCCAGTGCCGAGAGCAAAACCCGCCAGCGGTAGGCCCTGACCACCACGCCCAGCAGGGCCACGACCAGAGCGGCCAGGAGATAGCCCGGGTGCACATGGAGGAGCTTTTCCCAAATCTCCTGCAAACCAATCTCCCTCAGCAAGAGGACGATCAAAATCAAACTCACGATGACCTTGGCCAGGTCCAGCAATCTCTTTCTATTCATTGTCTGTCTTCCCTTCCATGGGACAGACTTTGGAAGTCTCGGAAGACTTCAAGTCTGATGGGAATCACTCTCCTCTGACTGTGATCTGGCTCAACAGAACCTTATCATCCAATCCTTGCCCATCCTGGCCCACAATGGCCAGGCGCTGGCCATCGGCCAGCCGGTACATCCCTACTTCGATCCGGTACTCACCTGGTGGAGCGTCCTCCCTGACGACTAAAGCGTGCTTGTCCTTGACTACCTCATCTTGGTCCCAGAAGGAAGTAGGGTAATAACCGTTGACAGGCTGGCTGTCGTGCTGCCCCCAGATGGTGCCCTCCGCATCCACCAGATGGACGAATACGGTATAGTCCTCGGCCATCTTCTTTTGAGCCTGCCAATATAAGGCCACCTCGATGGTCTCGCCTGCTTTGACCTCGGTTTTATCTATTTTGTAGCCGGTCAGGGAGACCTGCCTATTCAGGTCGAAAGCTGCTGGCGTGTACCCGGAGTAGCGTGGCTCCTGGCGGGTGGTAACTTTCCCCTGGGCCACGGTGACGCCGTGGAGAAGGTGCCCGGTTTCGTCAAAAGCGGGCAGGACCTCGCCAGTGGAGCGGTCGTAGACCCCCACTTCTACCCGGAAGCGGCTGGGTGCCTTGGATTCAGGCAGGACGTACATCCCATAGGTGTCCTTGATCACCCCCCCGACCTGCCACAGGCTGGTGGGGTAAGAACCCACCCCAGGATACGTGTCCTCCTGAGCGATCACTTGCTCGTCGAGACCGAGGGCGTGGAGGAACACGTTGTAATTCTGCTCCATCTCGGCCAGGGGTTGCCAGTACAGGGTGACACTCAGGGGATCACCCCGTCTGACCGCTCCCTTGTCCAGTTGACTGGCCAGAAGCCTGATCTGGTCGCCAAATTGGATGTCGAGGCGATGGGCTTCGGCGGGGATGTCTTCAGCGGCAAGGATAGGTGGTCTGGCATAGGTCGGGGCAATGTAGACGAAGGGGCACAGGACCGCCAGGAGAAACAACGCCCCGCCGACCACACCAGCCAACACCCCACTGTATCGCTGCGGCACGAACTGGTCGAGTCCCAAGAAAATGAGTATGGAAATGGCCGGGACAGCCGGGAACAGGTAGCGTCCTTGAGCGCCGAACTGGATTTGCATGAACCGGAGCAGGGAGACAAAGGTCAGGACAAACCATAACCCCAGCAATAACAAGCCAAGCTGGGCTGGTCTGTCTAGCTGCTTTCCGCTACCCAGTAAGGTCCACCTATTCGCTATTCGCCATTTGCTATTGGCCATCACTTTGCTGCCCACAAATTGCCTCACGACCAGGAGCAAAAGGCCAAGGGCGGCCAGGCGCGTCATGGCGGCCAGGGATTGATAGATGATCTCGTGGACGAGGATGTTCATCCAGCCAAAGACGGCCCAGAACGAGATCTCCAGTCCCCAGAACTCGTCGCTGAGCTCTATGAGGCTGGGCGTGGGCAGGCGCAAATTGACGGTGGCCAACCATACATTGGTGGCCAGAGGGTCGCGGTAGAGAAGCCAATTCCGTAGATACGGCCACCAAGCTATCAGGAAGGCCAGGGGGAAAACGACCAGACCCCATTTGGCCAATGAAACGAAGGAACGTTGGCGGATCGCTCGGATGACTAGGCCCACAGCCACCAGGGGCAAGAGAGCCAGAGCGCTGATCTTGGAGAGCAGAGCCAGGCCCAGGGTCACCCCCAGCCAGACAAGTCGCCCCGTGGTGGCACCCCGTTTCAAGAGCCTGATCGTCCCCAGCAGCGCCAGCGCAGAGAAGGCCGTCACCGCCGTGTCGTTGCTGATCCTGGCACCGATGAAGAGGAACTGGGGATTGAAGGCGTTGATGGCTGCCGCGCCCAGAGCCAGGGGCTTCCAATCAGGAAAGAGCTCCAAGGCGATAAGATAGGTGGCCAACACGGTGATCCCGCTGAGCAGCACCGACAGCAAGCGGACAATGTGCATGGCCAGCGCCGTGCCCCGATAGGGGAAAGCCTCAGTGTCTGTGTGGATGATTCGGTTCTTGTTTCCTAAAGCATCTGCCCTGCCGGCCAGAAAGTGTGGGTTGTCCCACAGCAGACTATCGGCGTCATCTGTGTTAATCCAAAAAGTGAGGAAGGCGGACAGGCCATAGTAAAGAGGTGGATGGTGGCCCACCGTCCCATACACGATGTTCTTTGAAGGGTCGAAATGCAGCACCGGCAGGCCACGTCCATCGGCCACATACTTGACATAGTCGTAGTGCCAGTCCTCGTCAGGTGCCTCAGCCAGAGGGTTGACTACGCTATAGAGGACCCCCAGCACAGCGAAGGCAACCAATATGAGAGTGATGCCCAAATTGCATCTGACGAAAGCGGGCAACGAAAGGCTCGCGGATAATTTTCTGAAACTCATCTCACACGCACCTTGGTCAACAGAACGCGACTATCCATCCAATGGCCTGCTTCATCCAGAAGGCCCAACCGCTCTCCTGTGGCTGCCAGGTAAAGCCCCGCTTCGATGTCGTAGACGCCGGGCGGGGTGTCAGGCTCGACGAGCAGGCGATATTCGTCCACCAGAATCTGCCCCTGGCTCCAGGTCGAGGTCGGTGCTGCTCCTCCTTGCGGCTGGCTGTCCACCTGGGCCCAGATGCGGTCCCGCTCCCCTATGGCGTGGGTAAAGACGGTGTAATCCCGTTCCATCTCGGCCAGGGCTTCCCAGTAGAGGGTCAGGTGGATTTCCTCCCCTGGCTTAACCGCTCGTCTCTCCATAGCGTAGCCGATGAGGGCAATCTGGTTCCCAAAGTTAAAGCGCACGGGGTTGGGTACGCTATGTCCTGAGCCTGTCGAAGGGTCGCTCCCTTCGTGAGGCAGGACCTCTATCCTGTGGAAACGGACGTTGTCTCCAAGGGGTTCCCCCTGGGGTCCATAGGCCGCCAATAGCTTTCCGCTGTCGAACTCGTACAACCCCACTTCGATCTGGGCTAAGCTAGGGGTGAAGGCCGTGAATGGTACGGCAATGGTGTACATATCGGCGATGGCGTCACCCGCCCGCCACAGCCGGGTTGGATAAGTGCCCTGGCCCGGAAAGGTATCCTGCGAGGCCAGCACCAGGTCGTTTTCATCCAAAAGATGGACAAACACACTATAGTTTCGTTCCATCGGGGCCAGAGCCTGCCAGTACAGGGTGACGTCCAGGTTTTCCCCCGGTTGGATCACTTCCTGACCTACCTCATAGCCCAAGAGCTTGATCTGGCCGTCGAGGGTGACGTCCATAGGATTCGGTGTCTGCTCCAGCTCGGTCTCTGAGAGGAGAGGTGGCCTGGCATAGGCTGGCGCGATGTAGCGAAAGGGGCTGACGGCGGCGATGGCCAGCATAGCCACACCCAACACGCAGGCCAGGGATGTGACGGCCCGCCGGGGCACCCACTGGGCCAAACCTGTGAACAGCAGGATGGAGATGGCCGAGATGGCCGGATACATCAGACGTCCCTGGGAAGCATGGGTCATCTGGGTCCAGCGTACCAAGCCGGCGAGGACAACAGCGATCCACAGGAGCAGGAACAGCAACCAGGGCCAACCCAACGTCTCCTCTCCCCTTAATTGCTTAAAAACCAGCAGCAACAGTCCCACCATTCCCAGCAGGGCCAGCCCGTCGAAGGCCAGGTAGAGCCAGGGCTCGGCCAGGATGTTGAACCAGCCAAAGAGGGCCCAGAAGGACATTCTCAGCCCTTTGAACTCGGCCAAGAGTTCGAGCAGGGATGGCCTGTAGACCCGAGTGCGAAAGAGGATAGGCATGATCTTCAGGCCAAAAGGGTCGCCGTAAAGCAGCCAGTTCCGGGCGTACCACCAGCCGCCCACGGCCAGGGCCGAGGTGGATACCATGGCCATCCACCCGACGAAAGAAATCAGTCGCCTGCGGCGAAGGGCTACCACTCCCAGAACCACGGCGGCCAACGGCAGGAGCATCAGGCCGGTCAGCTTGGTCAGCGAGGCCAGACCGATGACGAGGCCCAGCAAGATCAAGTGGCCCCTGGGCATCTCGGTTTTGCAGACTTTCGAAGTCTCAGAGACTTTGGAAGTCTCTGCCCTCCTGGCCAAGACCACCAGCAACAAGGCGGCCAGGGCAAAGAGAACGATCACCAGGTTGTCGTTGTTGATGGTCCCGCTGATGAAAGCGAACTGTGGGTTAAAGGCGTTGATGACCGCCGCACCGATGGCCAGCTCCTTCCGCCGAGGCATGATCTGTCGAGCAGTGCAATAGGTTGCCAGCACCGTGGCAGCTCCCATCAGCACCGAGAGCCCACGCACCAGGTGCACCGCCAGGGTTACCCCCTGATAGGGAAAGTGTTCCTCGGCTGTGTGAACGACCATGTTCACGTTGCCGCTGGCCGTAGGGACGCCAATCTGGGCGTGAGGGTTGCGCCAGACGAAATCCGCCAACGGGCCTGTGTCTATCCAAAAGGTGGCCAGAGCCCCCAGGGCATAGTAAAGAGGCGGCTGGTGCACTTCTGCCTGGATGTCCGGCACCGGGCCGGTGATAACTGGCAGTCCCTTCCCGTCGGCGAGGTGCTGGACGAAGAAATAGTGCTGAAGCTCATCGGGGGCCTCAAAAATGGGCGTGACCACGCTATAGGTAGTGCTCAGCAACACAAAAGCGACCAGGATAGCCACGATGGCTTTGTGCTGACTCGCTGACTCGCTAACTCGCTGATTCGCTGATTCGCTGATTCGCTGATTCGCTGGTTGGGTTAATTTGTTCACAGGCTCACCACCCGTACCTTGCTCAGGAGAACCCGGTTGTCCCGTAAGCGCCCTCCCCCGTCCAGAACTCCCAATCGTCTTCCCGTAGCGGCCAGGTAGAGCCCCACCTCGATGTCATAGACGTCGGGGGGCGTGTCCCCTTTGATGGTCAGGTCGTAATGGTCCTCAATCACCTGGCCCACCTGCCAGGACGAGGTCGGTGCAGTGCCCCCTTGGGGTTGACTGTCCATCTGCGCCCAGAGGCGGTCCTCCTCGCCCAGCACGTGGGTGAAGACAGTATAGTCTTCTTCCATCTCGACCAGAGCTTGCCAGTACAGGGTGAGGTGGAGGGTCTCTCCCGGCCTCGCGGTGCGCCTGTCCAGGTCATAGCCCACCAGGGCGATCCGGCCCTCGAAATCGAAATCCACCAGGTTGGGCACCGGGCTGTCCTCACGGGGCAGGACGGCGATCTGGTGAAAGCGCACGTTGTCACCCAGCAGTTGCCCCTCCGGCCCCGTGGCTATCAAACGCTCCCCGCTGGCGAAATCGTAGAGTCCCACCTCGAAGCGGCCCGTGCAGGGCGCGAAAACCGTGGGGGACAGGTTCAAGACGTAGCGGTCGGCAAAGGCGTCACCCACCTGCCACAAGCTGGTCGGGTAGGTTCCCAGACCTGGATAGGTGTCCCGCTGCGCTATGACCAGGTCGTTCTCATCCAGCAGGTGCACAAAGACAGTATAGTCCTTATCCATCTCGGCCAGCGATTGCCAGAAGAGGGTGACCTCCACACTCTCCCCTGGCCTGGCTTCTTCATCGTCGGCCTTGTAGCCCAGCAACTTGGCCTTGCCTCTGAAAGTGACATCGAGACGATGGGGTATCCTCTCGAGATTGGCCTCTGAGAGCGGGACCGGTCCTTCGACTTTGCTCAGGACAGGCTTGGCATAGGCTGGCGCAATGTAACGGAAAGGGGCGATGGCAGCCAGAACGAACATCAGGCCACCGGCGATGCCCAGCAACCACTTCCGGCACTGTTGCGCCGCTCTTTCATGACGACGGGGTACCCATTGGCTCCACCCCATGGTCAGTAGGATGGCGATGGCCGAAATGGCCGGGAACATGAGCCGGCCCTGGGAAGCTTTGGTCATCGTGGTCCAGCGGATCAGAGCCAGGAAAAGGGCGATGGGCCAGGCCAGGAGGATGAGCAGAGCGTAACAGGTGGTGACTGATGAGTCATCCCGTGGTACGCAAAGTGTGAAACGTGAAAGCAGTGTGCGGCCCAGAGCGATCATCAAGCCGACAACGCCCAAGATGGCTAGAGCGTTGAGTACCCAGTAGGCGGCTGGCTCCATGGCCACGTTGACCCCGCCGAAGAGCCCCCAGAAGGCCTTGACGAACCCTTCCCCCTCGCCCAGCAGTTGCCGCAGGGTCGGCTGGTGGAGACGGGGTCCGACGATGGCTACGAAAGTGTTCAGGCCCAGTGGGTCACGGTAGAGCCGCCAGTTCCTCACGTACCACCAACCGGCTACGGCAAAGGAAACAGCCAGGACTGTGACAAGGCTTCCAAAGAACCAGGCAAGGCGGCGGAGCACCGGCTCAGTCCGTCTCTGCCAGGTGGAGAGGGCCAGGCCCAGGGCTGTCAGAGGGAGCAGGCCCAGGGCGCTGGCTTTGGACAAGGCCCCCAGCCCGATGACCAGGCCCAGCAGTGCCCCAATCCCCAATCCCAATTGGTCAAGCTCCTCAGGCTTTGCCCAAGTCCGTACCAGGCGTACCAGGATGAGCAAAGCGAGCGAACACAAGAGAATCGTCAGGTTGTCGTTGTTGACAGAGCCGCTGATGAAAAGGAACATGGGCACAAAGGCGTTGAAAGCGGCCGCGCCAGCAGCCAGTGTTTTCTGTTCTGGAAAAACCTCCAAAGCGATCAGATAAGTGCAGAGCACGGTGCCCGCTCCCATCAGCACCGAAAGCAAGCGCACAATGTGCACCGCCAGGGCCGTGCCCTGGTAGGGAAAGCGTTCTCGCTCCGAATGGACGACCATGTTGAGATTGCCGTCGGCCGTCTCGACGCCGATGTCGGCGTGAGGGTTGAGCCACCGTACTTCCGTCAAGTCGGAAGTGTCAATCCAGAAGGTGGCTATAGCCCCCAGGGCGTAGTAGAGAGGTGGCTGGCTGCCCTCTTGCCGCCACGGCTGCTCGATGCGGGGATCCTGCACCGGCAGTCCCCCGCCGTCGGCCAGATGCTTGACGAAAGGATAGTGCCACAACTCGTCAGACGCCTCAAAAAGGGGCGTGACCACGCTGTAGACCGTGCCCAAAACGAGGAAGCCAGTCAGGATCAGAGCGATGGCCCAGTGCTGTCGCACGAGCTCAATCAGCGCTGATGGCCTGTCATGAGCGTCGTCGAATGGCTTGTCATGAGCATGGTCAAATGGCACGTCATGAGCGTCGTCGAGTGGCATGGTAAACCTCAAGGGTCTGCTCCGCGATGCTGTCCCAGCCAAAGGCTTTGGACATCTCTTTGGCTCCTTGCCCTGTCCTCTGCCGCAGTTCAGGGCTATCGGCCAGACGGGAAATGGCCTCCGCCAGGGCTTCTACATCGTCCGGCGGCACCAGCAACACATTCTCTCCATCCCGCAAGCGAGGCAGGCCAGAGGGGGATGAAGGATGCAGGATAGAGGATGGAGACTTGGGACCTGTCGTGACGATGGGCAGACCGTGGACCAGGGCAGCCATAAAGCTCCCCCGCCGGAAGGATGCCCCGTCGCGGTAGGGCAACACGCAGATATCCGAGGCCAGCAGGTTAGCCGATACCTCCTCCTGGGAGGTGTAGCCTGTCCACATCACCCGCTCCGACAGGCCCAGTTCGTCAATCAGGGCCTCGACCCGCTGGGCGTAGGCCACGTTGGTGGGATCGCTGGAACCCCATTTGCCGCCGACCATCAGCAGGCGAGCGGGATAACCCTTTTTCACTACTCCGTTCAAAGCTCGCATCAGGGTCTCGCCACCTTTGCTCTCGTTGAGAAAGCCAAAGTAGGAAAGCAGGATGTCTTCCGGTCCTATACCCCAACGGGCGCGCCAGGCGTCGCGGTCATAGTCGGCCGGCGGCACTGGCTCGATGTTACTGCCGATGGGGATCAGATAAGGGGCAGGCGACAGGGGATAAGGGGCCAGGGTTTCCAGGTCATCCTCGTTGGTGACAATGACGGCGTCGCTCCAGCGGGCCAGGGCCAGGACGACCCACCAGCGGACGCGACCCGCCTTGGGGAACAGGTAAGGCACTTTCAGGTCGTGGAAAGTGACCACGACCCCCGGTCGCTGCTTCCGTGCTTGTAGCCACAGAGGCAGGAAATTGATGGCCGGGTGCATCCCGTAGGCGGCGGCCTGGTACTGGATGTTGAGCGTATCGGCTTCCAGTTCCTCCGCTGTGCGCAGAATAGTCCGCCAACTGTGCCAGCCCCAGTGCTCCAGGCGTGGCTCGACCCGCAGGCCGTCTTCGTCGCGGGCTGGCCCGGCCGCTGTCGAGGTCAGTACCGTCACCGCTGCCCCCAGGTTGTGCAGCGCCTGTCCCACCTCATAAGTGAAATCGCCGACGCCCCCTTGCATCGGCCTGAACTCGCCACTAATCAGACAAACTTTCATCATGACCACCACTTGGAACCGCCGGGACGCTGAGAGCGTGGAAATCCTCCCTCAAAGTTTGCAGAAAACCATCCTACTCGAGTTCACGCGGTTCTAACAGAAGCCTGATCCCGTCAAGGATCTCGATCACTCGCTTGCCCGAGAGTGTCCCAATCTTTTCGCCCAACTGGCCCTTGTCCACCGTGAAAATCTGGGATACGTTGACGACACTCTGTTTCGGCAGATTGGCCTCTCTTGGTTCAAGGAGAACGTTTCCTGGAGCAGCGGCCCGTTTGGGGTTGGAGGTTAGTGCGCACACGACAACCGTGTGGATACGGCTGCGGTTGAACACGTTGTTTTGGACGACCACGTGGGGGTGTCGGTACCCGGGCTCTGAGCTCGAGAGTTCGTCCAAGTCAATCCAGAAGATGTCACCTTGATTGATTACCATTCGCCTTCTACAATCTGCCGATGCTGACGGCGCATTCTGCGCCGCAGAGCTTGCTCCGATGGATCGGGAGCTTTATCGTAGGCCGCGTTGATTTGCTCCAGCAATTGCTGGCTTTGCTTGCGCTGGAGAAACTCTTCCAGCGCAAGCACGAACAGACGACTGCGTGAGATCTTCATTTCGCTAGCCAGGGTTTCGACCTGCTCAAAGAGGTCTTTTCGGAGAGAGACCGCTGTTTTGACGTGGGCCATTTTTTTGTTATACCACCCTTTCTACTGATAGTATAACCAGTTCTTGTGCTGGTGTCAAGATTGCAACCAGGTTCTGTACGCGCTCCGCATTGTTCCGCACTACTCAGGGTGCTTGTCATAACACGGCGTGAGCGGTTACTCGCCAGCTACGATCACCACCCCGACGAGTCCAGCACCCGAGTGGACGGACAGACCCGGCGTGAGCTCGGCCGTGAGCACGGTGTCAGGGCAGGGCAGGCTGGCGCGCACCTGCTCCTCGAACAGACGCGCCTCCTCTGGGGCATTGGTGTGGAGGATGGCCATCCGCTCGACCGGGCGACCGGCCAGGGCTTGCGCTGTCAACTCGATCACCCTAGACCAGGCTTTCTTCTGCGTGCGGACGCGCTCCAGCAGGTCCAGCTTGCCGTCCCGTATAGTGAGAATGGGCTTGACGTTCAGCAGGCCGGCCATCCCGGCCGCCAGGTGCCCCACCCGCCCACTCATGGCCAGGTATTTGAGGGTAGACAGGGCCGCGTAAAGGTAGGTGCGCTCACCCACGGCCAGGGCATGGGCGACGATCTCGTCCCTGGACGCGCCCGCCTGGGCGGCCTCGGCCGCAGCCAGCACCATGAACCCCTGGCCCATGGCCAGGCTGCGTGAGTCCACCACCGTGATGTCGCGCTCAGGCAACAGGTCACGGGCGTTGAAGGCAGCGCTATAGGTGGCGCTGACCTCGCCGCTGACGCAGAAGCAGATGACCGCCTCTGCGCCCGCGTCAAAGGCGGCCTGATAGGCCTCGGCGAACTTGCCGGGTGCGGGGGCAGAGGTCGTCGGCAGCTTGCCCTCGCGGTCCACCCGGGCGAACAACCGGGCGTCGTCAATGTCTACACCCGTCTCAAAAGTCTCCTGCCCAAAGTGGACCGTGATAGGCACCTGCCGGATGCCGTAGCGAGCGGCGACCTCGGCCGGCAGGCTGGAATCGGTGTCGGTGATGATGGCGATGGATGACATGGTTCCTCCTTGCTTCAGAATGGTTATGGCTTCAGGCTTCAGCACGGGCGAGCTGTGCCAGGCGCTCTGGGCCGCGATGGTTGCACGTAGAAAGCGTGAGTAGTAGTGAATGGTTGGTCTATTCATGGGTCCACCTCCCTGCGAACACTCGCTAGCAGTCTTCCGGTGGGTGCCAGCCGGCGGTGACCCAGTTTCGGCGCACAGTGACGGCGACCAAGTTGTTCAAGTTCAGTGCAACGACGGTGGCTCGTCCGCAGACGGTGCGTCCAATGATGGATGTACTCGACTTCAAGTATCCAAGGCACGTGCTCCTGGCGCACCAAGCAATAGCCGCAACGGTTTCCTGCATGGGCACGCACTCTGGCGCGAAGGGCGTCGGGAATCGTTCCGGGTGTCATGGCTCTAGAGGCTTCCGTAGGCCCCGCTGCACTGCTTCGGCCAGGGCTTCTGATTGGCGTATCCAGAGTTGGTCGTAGATTTGCATCAGAGCGCGCAGCTCTGGGCGTTCCTTCTCGGTCAGTACGCTCTCACGTTGCTTTTCCAGTAGCTCGCTCAGACGTTGCCCCTGGGCCGGTCTCATCTGTGCTTTGGATAACGCAAGCACATCCTCATCGGAAAGCGAGGAAACCGGCCTTTCCAGTGCGGGTGCAGTGTGCACGGGGGTCAGCGCGATGGCCAGGGCATCGGTGAGTGTCTGGGGCAGACCTCGTCTGGTGATGGCTGCCCAACGCTTGGCGTGCTCGTACAGTTCCTCAGGCAATGTCAGGGTCACTTGTGTGCTCATGATCAAGCCTACCCATTCGACATGGACAGTAGTCGCGCTGTTCTGCCACGCCCACAGTGATATTTGCCTGTCAGCAGCCTCGGCTGGCGTGCCAGCCCAGCCGATCAGCACTTCGGCGATGGTACGGGTGGTGACGGGCCTCCGTGAGGGTCAAGGTTCACTCTCTCCCACCGTTGGCACTGTCCAGGATTTCCGCAGGCACAGCAGCCTGCGTGCCTTTCAAGCGCACCCTGATCGTGTAATCGCCCAGGATAATCTCGTTCTCGTGGACGGTGAAGGGCAAGGGGACGCCCTCGGGCGGGATGAACACCAGCCTATCGCCTACGACCTCGCCATCCATCTCGATGTGTCGCAGTGGGCGATGTGCCCCGATTTCTTCCAAGGCGGCGAAAAAGGTGTCAGTCGGGATGTCCTCAAAATCGCGCCCGGCCCAGGCATCGAATAGTTCTTCAATTTCTTCGTGCGAACGGTCTTCAAACAGCTCTTTCACTGACATTATTCGACTCCTCGTTGATATGCCAGAATCTTTGTTTTCCACGCCTCATAAGTGGCGACGACCAAGCGACAGTTGCGGTGGTAGAAGTAAGACGCTGTAGGGAAAAGTTGGTAGGCTTGACTCAGGTCGGCCGCTTCAGTTTCACCGTTGATGGCTGCCCAGACCTCCGGTTGCATGATGACCACCCATACCCGGCGTTGCCGTGCGCGGTCATAGACTCTTGTAATGTAGAAGTCGTGCCGCAGAATCTGAGTGCGCGCCGTTGTCAGGAAGTAGGGACTGGTTTTGATGTCGCCGCGCCAGTCGTTCACGAGCAGGTCAAAACTCAGGTGGCGCTGATTGGGATCAGTGATATCGTGGGCGGCGAAAGCGATACCGGCTGCTTTCAGGTCACGGTAGACAGCGACCTCGAAAATATAGCCTTTAGCAAAGTTATCCCACCAGAAGATGCAGTAGGCGCGCAGATAAAGGCTGTGGCGAGTAGCCGGGTCATACCAGTGCGACCTCAGCAGCCTGTCAGTGACGGTACGAGCGTAGACGGCTTTGAGCGGGATACCTTCTCGTTCTGGATCGGTCAGTTGCAACAGGCGCGTCAGAAAGTCAGCAGCAATGGGTTCTTCAATGACAGTGCGGTAGATGGTCGCGAAAGTGCGGGTTTCGTCTTCCTTCTGAACTTGGGCCTGGCCTAACAGGTCAAACGCTTGCAGTACATATTGCCATTCGTTTGATGTCAGCCATGCATCCTGGATGTATTGCTCTACGGCACGTTGGTGGCGTTCGGTGAAGGCAGTGGGTAGAATGATCTGGTGACGTATCATGGTAGATTATAGCATCTTACGGGGCAGTAGGCAAAGTCGCCACGCAGACAAAGGCCCCTACACGCATGACGGTAGATCGTTGGTATGGGGCCTCGGTGAGCTTGGGTGCAGAGGTCGTCGGCAGCTTGCCTTCATGGTCCACCCGGGCGAACAACCGGGCGTCGTCAATGTCCACACCAGTCCCAAAGGTCTCCTGCCCAAAGTGGACGGTGATGGGCACCTGCCGCCTGTGCCGCAATAGTGGCGGATGCCGTAGCGAGCGGCAACCTCGGCCGGCAGGCTGGAATCGGTGTCGGTGATGATGGCAATGGATGACATAGGTTCTCCTCTTGAACGCGGAATCTCGGAATTTGCGGAACCTATCTGCAACTTTCGAGGCCGGAGTTTGGGCGTTCGAGCTACCTTATCCCAACTCGCTCCAGCCCTTACCAGCCTTTAGTTGCTTGTGGAGTCTCATCACATACGGCTGACTCGGCCCGGTTTGGGCCCACTTATAGATATCATCCTCTCTCACTGCCAGTTCCCCACGACTCTCCAGTACCTCACGTATCCTTTGTACATAGGTAGCACACACTTGTTTTATTGTCCCATCCTTCACCAGTTGTTTATAACGGTCAGGCAGGTCTGCCAAAGTGAGAATATCTGAGATTCTTGACTCTGATTTGCCGACGAGCTTCTTAAGGTCCGCGTGAGTAAGTTGGTGTGAATCGCGCCAACTGCGGAGTAGCTCAGCGCAAGCTATAGGATCATATTCCTCAAAAGCTCTTGGAAGCACCACCTGTTCTACGAGTTCCTCCAGGAACGCCGTTGCATCTTGGGGGATGATTTTGATCTTTTGCTCCTCAATGAAGCGCATGTCATAGTTGTCTAGCCTCTCTTTGAAGACAGCGTAAGCTACTTGTAGTGCCTTTCCAAAGCGAAGACGCAGACCATAATACAACTGACGGAGATTGGGATCGCTCAAGCTGAATCCGATGAAGATGACAGGGCGTTGGAGGAACCACAGCCGGACAAGGGTTTTTATCTCCGAGTCGCTTATGAGCCAACGGTAGTAATCTTCCTCGGTAATGACGATGGTATCCAAATGGGTAACGCAACCGTGAATCTTGACCACGTTCACATCTTGCATTCGGGTCAGGTCGTCTTCTCGTACAATGGTCCCACAACGCTTTCCCGCATCGCTGAAGGCCCGCTCTATGAGGCTGTCGTAATTGGTGGTGATGACATTGCACTCCAGGTAAGCCAGATACTCATGGGCGCGCAACGATTTGACCGTCGGCCTGGTGAATGTATCCTGCAGGTACTTATTGAGGCGATGACGACTACCGTTGTCGGCCCAGATTACCTCTTGAGCAATCTGCTTCAGATCCAGCGATTCGTCATCTCTCACAGTGCGCCCCAATAACTTCTCAGCCATATCCCTGGCCAACTCCTGGCCGCTTGGGAATCCCCGCTCACCTTCCACGCCGCGCGAGATGCCCGCTCCGCAGAAAAAGACCGCATTTCGATTGGCTATCGAGTCAATCAAGCCTTGTGGAATCATCATCACCCTCCACCGACTTTTGAACCTATCAAGGTCCGATGGGCGGATACATTCAGCTTCACATATTCACCAGCTTCATACTCCATCCAGTCTTCTCGAATCACGAATAGCACGAAAGGGTGAATTTCACGAATGAGGCTCCACCATTTCAGACAAAATTCGTGTCATTCGTCCCGTTCGTGACATTCGTGTTTCAAAGCTGTCAGATCACCGCAACCCCGATCTGAGCACCTGCCAATGCGCCCTCACCCGCTCTGCCCGCAGCGGCCGCTTGTGCCCCACCAGCCACTTCAGCGATTCCAGCAGCAGTTGGTAGACATAGGTAGCTAGCAGGAAGAGGCGCAATACCTCTGCCTGCCAGCGACCGTGATGCTTGCGGAAATAAAGGACCTTGCTGCGCTGGAATTGAACGTGCTGCAAGGGTTTCACCTGCTCGCTGGACCTGGCCTCGTGGTGGATGACCTGGGCCGTGGGCACGTAGACCACCCGCCAGCCGCGTTCTTTGAAGCGGTGGCACCAATCCATCTCCTCGGAGTACATGAAGAACTCTACGTCCAGCAGGCCAGCCTGCTCGATGGCCTGGCGGCGGGCCAGGAGACAGGCCCCCACCACCCAATCTATCTCCAAGATCTCGTCGTCCCCCCGGTCACGGATATAATAGCGGCGCAGGACGCGGTTATCGGGGAACCACTGCTGGAGGACGGTGCTCTCCAGGAAAGCCGTGGCCATGGTCGGGAAGCGGCGCCGCGAGGGCTGCACACTGCCATCGGGGTTCAGCAACTGGGGCCCCAGGGCCCCCACCTGGGGATGGGCATCCATGTACTGCACCATCGTGCTCAAAGCATCGCCCACCACTTCGGTGTCCGGGTTCAACAGGAGCACGTAGCGCCCCCGGCTCTGGGCGATGGCCTGGTTGTTGCCTCGGGTAAAGCCCAGGTTCTCCTCGTTGGCAATCAGACGCACCTGGGGAAAATCTTCACCCACCATGGTCACGCTGCCATCACTGGAGGCGTTGTCTACAACAATGACCTCCAGTGCAAGGCTGGCTCCCGTGGCCCGATAGACCGAGCTTAGACAACGTCGCAACAACTCTCGCACGTTCCAGTTGACGATGACGATAGAGATATCCAATGTCCCCAACCCTCTCACTTGATGGGCCCAACCGCCGTAAGCGCCTTCTGAAGCCGCCACTACGAACACGTCTTGGACTGTAAGTGAAAAGACGGCGGCTCAAGGGCCGCCGCGTCGTTGAGATATGGCGATGGCTGAGCCTTCAACTCACCAGCGCCGCTCTACTACATAGTTAGCCAGATCCAACATGGCCTGGCGGTACTCGTTGTGAGGCAATATCTGCAAGGACTCGCGGCTGCGCCGGGTGAAGGTTCTGGCTTCATCCAGGGCGGATTCCACCGCACCCGACTCCTTAATGGTGGCTACGACTGCTCTGACCTCCTCCTCCCCAGGATCGTTGAGCGCTTTCGTCAGTGCGTTGTCTGTGGGGTGCATCTCGTGGAAATAGAGCACCGGCAGCGTGACGATTCCCTGGCGCAGGTCGCTGCCAACAGGCTTGCCCAATTCCCGTTCGTCGCCCACAAAGTCCAGCACGTCGTCAACGATTTGGAAGGCCATGCCCAGGGTGCGGCCGTATTCGCGCAAAGCCTGCACCTCTGGCTCTGGTGCCCCGCTCAGCACTGCCCCGGCCTCCATCGAAGCGGCAAAGAGGGAAGCGGTCTTGCTGTAGATGCGTTGATAATATTCCTCTCTGGTGGGGAGACGCCCCTGGCTATTGAAAATCTGCCGCAGTTCCCCACTACAAATGGTCATCAGGCCTTGGGCAAAGATGGACATCACCCGCACGTTCTCCGTCTCTGCGGCCAGACCCGCTGCCACGGCAAAGAGGAAATCGCCGGCCAGGACGGTCGCCCCCCTGTTCCAGGTGGCATTGAGGGTAGGGTTGCCTCGCCGGACGAGAGAGTTATCTATCATATCGTCGTGGACGAGGGTAGCCGTATGCAACATCTCCACCGAAGCAGCTAAAGAGATGGTTTTCTCCAGAGCGGTGGGGTAAAACTTGGTTGAGAATAGGACCAAAGCTGGCCGCAGGCGTTTCCCCCCGCTTTTCAAAAGATTATCCAGCATCGCTGACAGGTGTTCATATTCGACCTGGCTGACCTCGCGCATCTTTTGCTCTACGCGCTGTAACTCATCGTGAACCAGGTCCAGAATGGAGGTGGTCTTCAAATCCCTTCCTTTCGGTGTCGTAACTGCTTAGCCGCTCCCGCCAGATCCGGCGGCTTTGGAAGCGAAACCAGCGACAATCGGGTCCCTTGGGGCCTGGATTTGGCAATCCAGGCCGAGCGGCTGAGTGGACTCGGTGTCAATATCAAGCAGCACCAGGCGGTTCCAAGCCAAAGAGCGCCCGGGCATTCGCCGTGGTGATATGGGCTACTTGTTCAAGGGGTATCCCTTTTATCTGTGCGATGGCCTCCGCCACCAGTCTGACGTAAGCTGGCTCATTGCGCTTCCCCTGATAGGGATGAGGGGTGAGATAAGGACAATCGGTTTCGATCACTAATCGCTCCAATGGCAAAGCGCGCACCAGTTCCGGCAGGCGACGATCGTTGGTGAAAGTGACCGGGCCGGGGATGGAGATGTAAAAGCCCATCTTGATGGCCTCCCGGGCCATGGGCAGATCGCCTGAGAAGCAGTGCATCACACCGACTGGCTGGTGGCCGGTGGCCGATGGCTGATGGCCCTCTCGGATCCACTGGCGGAGCATGTTCATGACGTCTTGGTGGGCTTCGCGGTCGTGGACGATGATGGGCTTGCCCAGTTCCCCGGCCAGGGCCAGTTGTTGCTGGAAAGCCTGGCGTTGGACTGGGCGGGGCGACCGGTCGCGATAATAATCCAACCCCATCTCACCGATGGCCACCACTTTCGGGTGCTGAGCGAGGGCTCGTAGCTCTTCCAGAACGTCCTCATTCAGGGTTTTCGCCTCATGGGGGTGGACTCCCACCGCAGCGTAAACCTGGGGGTAGGTCTCGGCCAGGGCCACCCCCGCCTGGCTGGCCTCCAGCCCGGCCCCGGCGTTGACAATGACCTCCACTCCGGCTTCCTGGGCGCGAGCGATCACCTCCGGGCGGTCGGCGTCGAATTGGGAGAAGTCGAGGTGGGCATGAGTGTCGATCAATCTAATCACGGAGGATCTCCTGACGTCTCTTACGTCAGCAATATCAGCCCTCATCAATCTCGCGGATCAGCTTAGCGATGCTTCTCTCAATCTCTTCCAGCTTGTTCCTGTCGGTGCGGTGCTGGGTATAGATGCGGATGACCGGCTCGTTACCAGATTCTCTGACGTGGGTGGTGATCCCAGCAATGATCCCCTTTTCGGGCTCATCCGGTTCCAGGAAGTATTTGACCCCATCCACAATGGGTTGCCCTGCCGCATCGAACACCGGGGCGGTCACGTTGGTCTTGTGAACTTTTAGGCCGGCAATGGTCAGATCAGCGTCAGGGCGCGGTTGGTACTCTTTTCGGAAAAAGTCCATTATTTTCTGCTTGCGCTGGACACCATACAGGTCCAGGCGGTGGCAGTGCCAGGGCCCGAATTCGGCCTGGAGTTCCTCCAGGATCTCGTGCAGGGGCTTGATGGGCCGGTCGCGTTTCCCGGCCTCCTTCTCTAACTGCCCGAGCTTGCACATCATCTCCAGGACCAACAAATCGGCCAGGATACCGTCCTTTTCGGGAAAGTTCCCCCTGCTCAGGCCGCTGCTCTCCTCCCCGGCCAGGATAAAGCTCTCCCCCTCGTCATTCATCAGGTCACCGATCCACTTAAAGCCGATGCGGGGGATTCCCACCAGCTCGACGCCCCACTTCTGGGCCATCACATCCAACAGGTGGGTGGTGACGATGGTACGGCACACCTTGCCCTGGTCGCCTTTCACTTTGTGCAAGTAATAGAACAGCATGGCCAGGATGTGATTGGCATTGACCAGGCCCTTTTTGCCCACCACCCCGAAGCGATCGCTGTCAGAGTCCACGCTCAGTCCCACGTCTACCTCGGGGGTGGCGGCTACGTATTCTATCATATCCCGGATGTTGTCCGGGTCTTCGCAGTCAGGGCGGCGCCCACCAAAGTCTCGGTCGCGCCAATCGTGAAAGCGCTTCGCAATCCGGCAACCGGCCAACTCCAGGGCTCTGTCCAGGAAGCCGATGGCTGTGCCATAGAGGAAATCCACGGCAACCACCGGTTTAGATTGACGGATGATTTCGAAATCCACCAACTTCATCAGGTGCTCTTCAAAGTAGGTCTGACGTAAATCGCGTTTCTCGATCAACCCCATCTCGAGCCCACGCTCGAAGGACAGCATCTTGATGGTCGGGTTGTGTTTCAGAAAGGCGTTGGCCCTCTCTTGCAGGGAATCTGTCACTCCTTGTGGGGCCAGGCCTCCGTAGATGCCGCGCAGCGACTTGTAGCCGTTGTCCTCAGAGAAGTTGTGGCTGGCGGTCATGGTCACCCCGCCAGCCGCTCTGAACTTGCGGATGGCAAAGGTCATCAACGGGGTGGGTACGAAAGGCTTACCATCGGTGTCCATGAAGATAACCACTGGCCCGTCGTCGCTGTCGCCACGGAAGACCTCAGCATTGCCGGCAAAGACCTCGGCAGCCGTTTGGGCGAAGTCCTCAGATAGGAAGCGGGTGTCCCCGCCGACGATCATGGGCCCCTTGATACCTTTTTCTCGGACGTGTTCTACCGTGGCTTGGCTGGTGGCCTTGACCGTTTCCGCCGTGAGGACATAGCCGATCTTGCCCCTCACACCAGAGGTGCCGAAGAGGGCCGGCCCTGTGGCCTTGATCTCGACGAGTTCCTGGGGTCTGTACTCCAGCCCCTTCGCTTTTTCTGGCAAAGCCTTGCGGGCCAACTCTAGCTTGTAGCCGGGTAGAGCCAGTTGGGGTGTCCTGGCCACCAACGTCGGCCCGTGATAGATCTCCAGTTCGAACAATTCCGCGTCTTTGCCTGCTCTAAAGGTGAAAAAGCTGGGGTCGGTGGGAACGAAAATCCCCTTCTCAATCGGCGTGTTTTCCAGTCGGTCTACCCTTCTCCTTTCTTCTCTGGGCTCTGGCGGGCTGTAGGCTTTCACCGTCAGCGTGTAATCGTCGCCCTTCAGGCCCGGGATTTCCCCTTTGATGCGATAATGATTAAAGTTGTAATCACGGCTGCTGTCCAGGGCCATGATCTCGACTTTGAGTTCTCCAGTGCCGAGGCTTGCCTTTTCTGGGACGAGGGGCACTGATCCGTAAATGGCTGCATTGTCGGTGATGACGATGCCAGAAACGCCGGGATCTCCCTCAACGAAGGAAAATTTTCCTTCACCACTATCTATTACCTGGTAACTGACTAGATGGCTTTCTCTCTTAGTTGCTGTATTTTCAGACATTTTTCTCCTTATTTGAATCTACCTGGAACATCCTGTCAAGGCCCAGAGGATGCTACGCAGGCAAGCTTTCGTCGCCGCCGGGCCTCCGTCCATGGCAATCACCCCGGAGGGCAGGTTTTCCCCTCCTCCAACCGATATGCATTGTACATCCTCGACGTAAGCCACCGGACGATCATTTCCCTGCTCGCCAAAGGAATCTCCGAAGTAGAGGGTCTCACCTTGGTAATCCAGGCTGTCTTGCAGATCCCTCATGGCGAAGGCTTTGTCCACCCCGCATTTCTGGATGTCTATCGTTGTCCTGCCTCCCACAAATACACTGTACTGTCCTTTGGTCAGCCTTCCATCGCCGCATACTTTGTCTTCTATGTGGCCGATAAGAGTTTCTCTTAGGTTCGCCTTTATGGGTTTGAGGGCAAACTGTTGCCCCCTATCAATGATAGTCGGCCTCGAAAGGTCAGGAAAATGGACACTCAATAACTTCTGCACACTTTTCTCGATGACCCCCTTGAGGACGCTCAGATTTTCTCCCACCCTGACCTTGCAGTGGACTCTCAGCCACAGCTTGTCAGACGGAACCAGGTGCACTTCAGCACACTTCTGTCTCAGTTCCTGAATGACTCTCTCCTGAAACTTGTCTCGTTGAGTCTCCAATTCGGGCTGATTCACATTGAGAGGGCCGACAGCCAGTTGGATCGTGCCATCGGACAGTTGAATCCCTATATCTGGGGTATGTAGGTCGGGATAGCTCCTGGCCCACTCTTTCAACTTTGAGGTCAGCAGGTCCTTTATGATCTCCTTGTCACCACGCTCAAAGGCGACCTGCCTGTGATAATCTTGACTCTCTGCTTCTTTTCCCCTGTCTGTAAAAGTCAACTTTCGCGTGCAGCCATCGCTGTAAACAACTAGCTTCTTCCTGAGAGCTTCTGGTATTGGCTCCACCACTCGCTGTCGTTGCAACCTCTCATAATCGTTCCCGGTGATGATGGCCAGCCTGATCCGGTCTGACTCCAAGAGTTTGCAGATCAAAGCCAGCAACTCACCACCCAGGAACTCGTGAGAGTCGAGCAAAGTATCATCCACATCGGAGGCTAGAAGTAGCATTTTTTTCACAATCATCATCCACCTATGCTTTGGGATACAATCCTTCGATAAGGGCAAATAGGCCGATATGGAGCCGCTCATTGTTACAGGCTAGGATGCTCTCCGACTCTATGGTCCATTCCTTTCCGCCAAAGTCCGTCACCTTACCTCCCGCAGCCTCCAAGATAACTTTACCCGCCACTTGATCCCACGGATACGTGTAATTGTTCAGGAAAGCTTGAAATCTGCCGCGAGCGACATAGGTCAAGGCAAGCTGACCGCTGCCTAGCATCCTGATATGCCTAGTCGCATTGGCGACAGCATCAAGCAGGCCAGAGTATGTCATCTTCTCTCTTTTTGTCCTGCGAGATGTCAGGTGCGTCATTACCACGGCCTCGTCCAGTTCTTCGACAGGACTGGTGCGTATTTCTTCTTTCAATCCGATGTCCAGGTGCTCGAGATACGCACGGTCTCCCTCTTGAGCATAATAGAGTTCACGTCTTACCGGTTCATAGATGACTCCGATGTAAGGCTTTCTATCTTTCAGGATACCTATAGCAGTGCAAAACAAAGGGACGCCGCAGTGGAAGTTGATGGAACCGTCAAGTCCATCCACGACCCAAGTGATCCCTTTTTCCTTTGCCGTGTCTGTAGTCCCGCGCTTCTCCTCGGCGATGATGGCGTGCTCTTGTCCGAACTTGGCCCTGATGCCGTTGATGATTCTCTCTTCGGCTCTTTCGTCGGCTTCGGTGGTGATGTGTTTCATCGAGACGTCCGTGATCTGCCGGAGGTTTCTCTGATAATAATCCAAGACAATCCTTCCGCCAGCAATTGCCAAATCAATAGCCATTCTCAGCAGCACGTCCGCTTCCGTGATGTAACTGTTTGCTTTCAGAAGCTCGGTCAGGCGCTTGATTTCCTGCTTCTCATACTCGATGCCATGGAGAATGTGCAAAGGGGCATCCAGGCCGTGGCGGGCTCTTTGCTCTTCCAGCCAATTGAGATTCTGCCGGTGAATGTCCAGTTGTTGCTCCAGCGATTGTTTGGTCTCTTCCATAATTTTACCCTATCACCCGCCGGATGACATCAGCGATGCCCCGTGCCTCCCTCTCGACGACTGCCTGATCGTCCCCCTCGATCATCACCCGCGCCAGGTTCTCAGTGCCCGAATAGCGCAGCAGGATGCGTCCGGTTTCGCCCAGCACGGCCTGGGCTTGGGCCACTTGAGCCTGGACCTCAGGGATTGCTTCGAGGGGCGGCTTATGGGAGACAGGGACGTTGATCAGCACTTGGGGGTATTTGTGGAAACAGCCCGCCAGGTCCGACAGGAGCTGAGGGCGATGATCAACCATGGTCTTGAGCACTCTCGTGGCAGTGAAAAGCCCATCGCCAGCGGCGTGGTCGTAGCCAAAGATGATGATATGACCGGCCTGCTCTCCGCCCAGAGTGAAACCGCCCTCCACCATCCGCTGGGAGACGTACCTATCGCCTACGGGCGTCCTTTCCAGCCTGACGCCGATTTCTTGCAGCGACAGTTCCAGGCCGACGTTGCTCATCACCGTGCCGATCACCGTGTCGTGCCTGAGGATGCCCTGGGCCTGCATCTCGCGGGCCAGGATGGCCATGATGCAGTCGCCATCCACAAAGTGGCCCTTTTCGTCCACCAGGATGACCCGGTCGCCGTCCCCGTCGAAGGCAACCCCCAGGTGAGCTCCTTCTCGCAGCACAGCCTGGCGCACCGACTGGGGTTCGAGATACTCGTAGCTGCTGTTGATATTGAGCCCGTCAGGCTCGTTGTTCATAGCCACGACCTCAGCACCCAGGCGCGTGAAAAGCTCCGGGGCCAGCTCCGACGCAGCCCCATTGGCGCAGTCCACCACGATGCGCGTGCCCTGGAGAAGGTCGGGATTGCCAGCGGAGCGGACGAGATAGTTGAGGTAATCCTGACGGTGGCTTTGACCCTCGATTCGCTGGCCGAGGCTCGAATGGTTGGGGCCCGGATCGCTGCTGGCCTCGCTCTGGGCGGTCCTCTCTATTTCGACTTCCATCTCGTCAGGGATTTTGAACCCGTCGGAGCCAAAGACCTTGATGCCGTTGTCTTCGTAGGGGTTGTGCGAGGCCGAGATGACGACGCCCAGGCGGGCTCCCAATTTTGTGGTCAGGTAAGCTGTCCCTGGGGTGGTGATCACCCCCAGGTGAAGGGTATCTACCCCTTGCGACATCAGTCCCGAGGCCAGGGCGCTTTCCAGCATCTCGCCCGAAAGCCGGGTGTCCCTCCCAATGATCACCACCGGTCTGTCTGATTCGTGGGCGATGATTTGACCAATGGCTCGTCCCACCCTGACCACAAAGTCAGGGGTCAGTGGCCATTGGCCAGCCACCCCGCGAATGCCATCGGTGCCGAAGAGTTTGAAGATTTTGGACATCTAGCTTTCACCCGGTCCTCGTTCCCGCAATTGTGCTTCCAGGAAAGCGATGAACTCTTTTGCTAAGGACACGCTGGCACTGGCATCATCTTGAGTGATACGGGCGTGAAAGTCGTAGCGTGCCTTGTTGCGCAACTCCAGGTGCACATTCAGCCTGTGGCCTTGCTCTGGGGCCACCAGCCCCGTCATCACGTAGTGCTGGCCGAACATCTGCACTGTGCCACCGTGACTGCTAGGCATCTTCTCCAGCTTCACCAGATGGAGCAAGCCTTTGACGGCCAGCTCGGCACTGTTGTAGGCTCCATCCACCGCCATGCGATAGTGTCGGTGGGCGGCCGCATCCTCGGCTGAGGCCAGATATTCTCGGGCCAGGGCCAGCGTAGCTTCCGCTTCCTTGCGACGCAACGTCTGCTCGTCCATACGGTAGATCTCCTTTCCCCGCCGCAGCGTGTCGTAGAGAAAATACGACTGAGGAAAGCGCATATCGTCGGTGCAGTACACCAAAGGTTCCACGCTCTCGCCCCATTGCATGGCCGTCTCAAACGAAGCGGCAGCGCAGGCTTCCGACAGCTCCCGCAAACGGTCTGTGCCAAAGACGAGCACGTCTACGTCACTCTCTGGCTGGTCTTCCCCATATAATACACTGCCGAAGAGGATGATGCGGGCGATGTGGTCTTTTGAGCTTTGCAAAAGTCTGGCAGTGAAATCGTCCAGGGCTTTCTGTTTTGTGTTTTGAGTATCCGTCACTCGCGGTTCCTCAGCATCCGCTCCAGGGCCTTTGTGTCGGCGTCCACCATCATTTGGATCAGTTCCTCGAAGGAGACCCTTGGCCTCCAACCCAGTACCTTTCGCGCTTTGCTGGCATCGCCGACCAAATGATCTACCTCGGCCGGGCGGTAGAACTTGGGATCGCTGACCACATAGTCTTGATAGTCGAGATCCAGGTAACCAAAAGCCACCTCGCATAGCTTCCGTACCGAGTGCGTCTCTCCGGTAGCTATAACATAGTCATCGGGTTCATCCTGCTGGAGCATGAGCCACATGGCCTCGACGTAATCGCCAGCGTAACCCCAGTCGCGTTGCGCTTCCAGGTTGCCCATCCTCAGCTCTTTGGCCAGCCCCAATTTGATGCGAGCTGCGCTGTGGGTGACTTTGTGGGTGACGAATTCCAGGCCTCGGCGAGGCGATTCGTGGTTGAAAAGTATACCCGAGCAGGCGAACAGTTTGTAGCTTTCACGGTAGTTAATGGTGATCCAGTGGCCGTAGACCTTGGCTGCGCCATAAGGGCTGCGAGGGTAAAACGGGGTGTTCTCGTCCTGGGGCACCTCCCGCACCTTGCCAAACATCTCCGAGGAACTGGCCTGATAGAAGCGGATGTTACGGTCCACCAAGCGGATGGCATCCAGCATCCGCGTCACCCCCAGGGCAGTGCATTCCCCGGTCAGGACCGGCTGCTCAAAAGAAGTGGGTACGAAGGACTGGGCAGCCAGGTTATAGACCTCATCGGGATGGTGTTCCTGAAGGATGGCGATGAGGGAGACCTGGTCCAGCAGGTCACCCTGTACCAACTCGATATCATTCTGAATGTGGGTGATGCGATCAAAATTGATGGTGCTGGTGCGGCGCACCATGCCCAGGACCTTGTATCCTTTCTCCAGTAGGAACTCGGCCAGGTATGAACCGTCTTGACCGGTGACACCGGTGATCAAGGCTTTTTTCATTATCTCCTTTACCCCTTATCCCTCTTTTTGGCTCTATCCCTTACTCTCTCCCGCCAATAGTCCAGCACGTCTTGCAAACTCTTTTCAAAGGGAATGGTCGCCCGCCAACCCGTGCGGGCCCGCAACTTGGAGCAGTCGCTGACCATAACCGATACATCGGTCGAGCGCAGGCGGGCCGGGTCTTGTTCGACTTTGAGAGGTACGCAAGCCATGGACAGCAGACCATCTAACAGTTCGCCGATAGAACGTGCTTGTTCTGAGCCCAAATTATAGGCTTCCCCAGGCTCTCCTTCGGTAAGGGCTGCGTGGTATCCCCGCACTATGTCGCGTACATCACTAAAGTCACGCTGGGGCTCCAGGTTACCGACCTGGATGACCGGTTCTTGCAAGCCCGCTTCCGCCTCGACTATTTGCCTGGCAAAGTCGGGGGCCACAAAGCCCAACCTCTGGCGAGGGCCGATGTGGTTAAAGGGCCGCGCCCGCACGGTGAACAACCTGTGGCTCAAGTGATATTGTAGTCCCAGCATGTCCTGGGCTATTTTGCTCACTGCGTAGGGGCTGGTGGGGCGTAAGGGATTCGTCTCTTTGACCGGCAACTCGTCAGGCTGCACCAGCCCATACTCTTCACTGGAACCGACCACCAGGACCCTGGCCGTCGAGTCCAGCCTGGCGACAGCCTCCAAGATATTGAGTTGGAGGCGGATGTTATTGGCCAGGGTCGCCCAGGGGTCATGTCGGGAGAGGGAGACAATAGGCTGGGCAGCCAGGTGGAAGATGTAATCCGGCCTGGCTCGTTCTATGATGGAGGCCACGGTCTCCAGCTCGGAAAGCTCTGCCGGGTAGAGTTCCAACCTGTCTCGCAAATGCTCGATATTGTCCTCAGGGCCGTAGACGGTACCGGCCACCTGCCAATCGGTGTGCTCGAGAAGATATTCGGCCAGGTGGCTGCCGACAAAGCCCGAGATGCCTGTGATCAATGTCCGCAAGTTGCCCCCTTGTTAACCGTCACTCATTTCATTGCTCGTCGTTGTTTGCTGGCGAGGTGTTCGATTTTGATGTCCTATTATACCCCACTTTGTTTATCATCGCAAGGATACCCCCGCTGTAACTTCACCGATCACTTGCCAGCAGGCTGTCCCTGTGGTATCATTGGTGCAGGAACAAACTCCAATGACCAATGTCCAATATCCGACATTCAACATCCAACATCCCACCTGGAAAGAACTCTTAACCAGGCGCAGAGATTTCCTTCTGGGGGCCGTCATTTTCGTTGGTGCTTTGGCCCTTTATTGGCGTACCCTGGCCCCCTCAGTGGCTACCATCTTTGATGACAGCCTGGAATTTCAGTTGGTCTGTCCCACGCTGGGTATCGCTCACCCTACCGGCTACCCTCTCTACACCCTTTTGGGCAAACTCTTCACTTCGATCCCCATCGGTGACGCCGCCTATCGGGTGAACTTGATGTCGGCCTTCTTCGCGGCGTTGACCGTGGCGGTCACCTATCTCACCGTCCGTATGCTCACTGACCATTCTCTGGCGGCCGTTTTTGCCTCCTTAGCCCTTGCCGTCTCCCCCGTCTTCTGGTCCCAGGCGGTTATTGCCGAGGTATATTCCCTGAATGCGTTCTTTGCCGCTCTGGTGGTCTATTTGCTTCTCAGATGGGAGACGGGTCACAGGCAGCAGTCTAGTGCGGCTGTTCTCGATGTAATCGTTCAGGTGGACGTTCAAAATGAGCCTGAGAGCACCCCAGGGTCTGTCATTGCGAGCCGAAGCCCTGAGCGCGGCGAAGGGGCGGCGAAGCAATCTCCAAGGCACAATTGCCGTCAATGGTGGAGATTGCTTCGTCGCTCCGCTCCTCGCAATGACACCTCCGAACGCTTACCTCTCAATCATTTATTGCTGGTTGCTTTGGTTTACGGCTTGAGCCTGACTCATCACCGCCTGATGCTCCTCCTGGCTCCGGCCATGGCCCTCTTCATCTTGTTGACGCAACGGCGGATTTTCACCGACTTGAGGTTCATCTCGCGATTTGTTCTCCTCTTCCTGGCTCCCCTTCTGCTCTATGCCTACATCCCTCTGCGGGGCCTGTATACCTCTTCCCTGGACGGCTCTTACCAGAATACGTGGAGCGGTTTCCTTCACCACGTCACCGCCAGCGGGTACAACGTCTTTATCACCGGAAACCCCCTGGCTCAGAGCCGTCCCTTGAGCTTTTATTGGCAATTGCTGGTCAGCCAATTTGGGTTAGTGGGGGTTGCCCTGGGCCTGGTGGGCCTTTTCGCCTCAATGAGGAAGCCCAGACCTTCGACCCTGCTGGGAGTGGCTTTTGCCCTCAACGCGGCCTTTGTCCTGACCTATCGTGTGGCAGATATTGAGGTCTTTGCCATACCCGCCTTTTTGTTATACGCCATCTGGATCGGGATCGGCGTAGACTTTTTGACGAAAACCCTTGCAAAGGTCGCGAAAACCTTGGCAAGGGTGAAAGCGCCTGCCTTCTGCCGTCTGCTGCTTGTCACCCTGTTTCTCTTGCAGCCCCTGGTCCTCCTCAGAGGCAATTATCCCGAGCTCGATCTGAACCAACGTTGGGCGGTTCACGACTATGGGGTTGACATACTGAGCCAACCCCTGGAAGAGGATGCCGTGGTCATCGGCATCCTGGGCGAGATGACTCTCCTGAGATACTTTCAGCGGACGGAGGGCCTGCGTCCCGAGGTCGCCACCCTTGTCGCCGACCGCGATGCGGAACGTCTGGCTGCCCTCGAAGGTGCTTTGGGTGCCGGTCAGGCCGTCTATGTGACCCGACCCATCCACGGCCTGCCCGCGCATTACAGCCTGTCGGCTGTGGGCCCCCTGATCAGAGTGCGGGACACGCCGGTCAGCGCTGTCCCCACTCCCCAAAATCCCCTGGCCATTGACCTGGCCGATTCGCTGCGCTTGCTTGGCTATGACACAACCGTCATGTCACCCCACCGACAAACCGCAGTGCGTCTCACTTTATACTGGCAAGTTCTTGCTCCAGTGGGTTCTGACTACAAGGTCTCGGCCCGTCTCCTGGACGGAGAGGGGAATCAGATAGCTCAGGTTGACGACGTGCCTGTCCACAACACCTACCCTACCAGCCGCTGGAAGGCGGGCGAAACCATCACCGATGTCTACGACCTGAGCGTCCCGCCTGATACGCCATCCGGCCAGTACCGCCTGCTGGTTGTCCTGTACGAGCCGGATACCCTGGCCGAAGTGGGACGGGCAGAACTGGGCACAGTCCAGTTGTAAGCGTTCAGGGGGTGATCGTGTGGGGTGCGGTAGCACGACGAAGGTTTGGTCTGCTCCCACGGGGCGCACTTTCCCGAGCGCCAGTTTGGGACGCTATGGTCGGTGGTGGGGCATCCCGGCGAGCGGCAGTTGGACATTGCCGAGGGCCGTCCCTGCCAGGTGCCGTATCGAACGGTGAGTTTCTGACATACCGAGGAGGTGAGTCCATGGACCCCATTACTATAGCCATCGCTACGGCCCTGGCCCAGGGGCTGGTGCAGGTCGGAGGTAAACTGCTGGAAAAGGGCGTGGTGGAGCCAGCCCTGGAACCGGCCACTGGAGAGCTGAAGCGGCTGGTGCAGCGCGGTCCGCAGAGCGCCAAAACGGACAAGGCCCTGCTGAACGCGGTGCAGACTGCCCTGGCCGAGGCCGGCGCGCCGACCGAGGATGAGGACGACCTGCGCCGCTGGCTCAAGGCTGTCAGCCTGGACCGGCTGACGGCGGAGAAGAACGAAGCCCTGCGCCGCCAGGTGGCCCGCGCTGTGCTGGCCTTCGCCAAGCTGGAGGCCGACCCGCCCGAGGATCTCATGGTTGCCCTGGGCTGGCCCCGCAGCCAAAGACAGCAACTTTCCAGGCTGCTGGCTGCCCTGCGCGCCCAACTGTACACCCTGGACGATTGGCGAGCGCCCATTGAGTACGCCAACGAAGCCGCTAAGCTGGGCCTGTTGGACGACGTCCTGGCCCGCCTGGCCCGCCTGGACAACGTCTTTGTGGAGACAGAGGCTGGCCAGGCCCTGCGCGTCTTCCTCGTCCAGCAGGGGCTGACGGTCGAAGAAGCGGCCGAGATTGAGACGCGCTACCGGGCCGACCTGGTGCGCGAATTGCGGATGCACGATTTTCGGGGCATCGTCCAGATGCGCAAGGACATCCGTCTGCCCCTGGCTGACATCTACCTGGAACTGGGGCTGCTGAGCCTGGGCGACGAAGAGGAGCGCCACCGTGCCCACGAGCGGCTGGTGGCCCTGCGCGAGGCCGAGCGCCTGGCCGAGGAGGAGCGCCGCCTGCAGGAGCGGGTCACCGACGCCCTGGCCCGGGCCCAACGCCTGGTCATCCTGGGAGAGCCTGGTTCTGGCAAGACCATCTCCCTGCGCTTCATCTCCCTGATGCTGGCCCACGGCTACGGCGCGGCCCGCCTGGGCCTGGCTGCCCCCTACATCCCCCTGATGGTGCGCCTGGCCGACTTTGCCCGAGAGCTGGAGCAGACGCCAGCCCTGTCGCTGGACAACTTTTTGCTGCAAGTCATCGGCCAGGCCTACGCCAGCCACCCCCGCCTGGGCGAGTTCCTGCGCCTGGCCTTGGGCAGGGGAGCTTGCATGGTGCTCCTGGACGGACTGGACGAAGTGGGCGACGACCCGGTGCACGGCCAGCCGCTGCGGACCCGGGTGGTGCAACGGGTGCAGCAGTTCGCTGACCGCTGGTGTGCGGACGACCGGGCCAACCGGCTGGTGGTCACCAGCCGCCTCGAGGGCTACTGGGACGAGGCGCTGCGCGGCTGTGACCACGTGCAACTCAGCCCCCTGCGCCCGCCCGACGAGGTACGCGAGTTCCTGCTGCGCTGGTACATCGCCCACGAACGGGCCCACGACGAATCGCTTCCCGTGGAGATGGCCGAAGGGCGAGCCGAAAGCCGGGTGGCGGAGCTTTTGCCCCAGCTCATGGCGTGGCCCAGCGTGCGCCGCCTGGCCACCAACCCGCTGCTGCTGACCATCCTGGCCCTCATCCACGAGAACGTGGGCAAACTGCCCAACCGGCGCATTCGCCTGTATGAAATCTGCGCCCAGACCCTGATCGAGTCGTGGCGACAGGCGCAGACGGGCCTGCCCAGCGAACTGCTGGCCGAGCTGGGGGAGGAGACGGTCATCCGCGTGATGGCCCCCCTGGCCCACTGGCTGCACGAGGAACACCCTGGCGGCACCGCTTCCTTTGAAGAGTGGCATGGGCGATTGTTGCACATCCTGACAGAACAAGAGGGCTACCAGTCGGAGGAGGCAGGTGACATCGCCCGTCGCTTCTTGCACCATGCCCGTTATGAGACGGGGTTGTTGGCCGAGCGTGGGCTGGGGCAGTTTGGTTGCTTCCACCTGACCTTCGAAGAATACCTGGCTGCCCGAGAGGTGGCCCGCCAGCGGGTGGAGAAGCGCCGCGAGATGCTGCGGGCCCACTGGGAGGACCCCCGCTGGCACGAGGTCATCTTGTTGGCGGCGGGGCAGTTGGGGATCGTCGAAGCGAAAAAAGACGACGTCAGCGATCTGCTCGTGGACCTGCTGGAGATGGAGCCGCAGAACCCGGAGGACGCCGGGCGGCAGGTGGTGCTGGCCGGCCGCGCCCTGGCCGACATTGGTCCGCGCAGCGTGACCAACCGCACACGGCAGTGGGTGCTGGAGTTGTTGTGCGAGACCATGCAGGACTTGGACCCGGGGACCAAGCGCCCCAACGACCCGCCGTCCATCCCGGTGCGCACCCGCTATGCTGCCGGCGAAGTGTTGGACGAACTAGGCTGGCTGCCTGAGGACCTGAATGCCTGGGTGCAAATCGCAAATGGCAAGTCGCAAATGTTCTATGTGGCCAAGTATCCGGTGACCAACGTCCAGTTCGAGTGCTTTATCCAGGCTGGCGGCTACGAGAATTCCGCTTACTGGGGTGGTGAAGTGGGTGAAGCCTGGCAATGGCGAGTGAAGGGTGAACGATTCTTGTCATCAGCTGGGACCGATGAGCCGGAATACTGGCATGACCCCCGCTTGGGCAAGGAGCGGCGCGGCTACCCGGTGGTGGGGGTCTCCTGGTACGAGGCCATGGCTTATGCCGCTTGGCTGACGGACGTGCTAGTACTGCTTTGTTACTTTTATGGTCAATATATGGTGGTGCCCGACAGGGCATGCCCCGTGGTCGGCGGAAGTCTTCGGTCTGACCTGTCTCGACCAGCCAGACAATGACCTCCTGTGCC
>Ga0180438_10000860_pt1 | contig 55658 bp, 43 predicted proteins | sample SS_ome_12_FD_132455 | JGI IMG/M metagenome (GOLD analysis project Ga0180438, IMG submission 132455) | Hypersaline lake sediment archaeal communities from the Salton Sea, California, USA - SS_3_D_2 metaG | ecosystem: Environmental > Aquatic > Non-marine Saline and Alkaline > Hypersaline >... | reverse complement strand
TCGTATGCCATCTTCTCCGTTTGTGATGTTGGAGAGAATGTTAATGGTTAGCTTTTCCTGTGGAAAGTACCTGGAATCAAAACCAACCCCGGCATCCCCCCCCACAATCGAGAACATGCTGTCATCGAGTCGCTTGTAGATGCCGCAACCATAGCCATCCGTGTCATTGAATGTACAGTGCGTGCGCAAGAATGTGTCCGTGAGTTCTTCGGAAAGGATCCTATAGGAAAACAGGCTCTCCCAGAAAGCGCGCAGATCATCTGTCGTGGTGTACATCCCACCATCTCCGCCGCCCCTCAGCGGAAGTTGGCAGATATTAGTCGTTCTTCGGTCCTCGAGATAGCCGTTTGCCGTGTTTTCAGGAAGGTCATTGAAGGCATAGAAATCCGATTTGTGCATATTGGCCACTTGCAGGACATGCTCGCGGATGAAATCTCGATAGAGCATGCCCGTCAATCTCTCGATCAGCATCCCCAAGAAGACATACCCGCCATTGGAATAGGCGTATCTCTCTCCCGCGCGATACTTCATTGCTTTGCCCTGGAACAAGGGATAGTAGTCTGATGGCGTTTCCAGTTCACACCACGGAATCTCGACAGAGAAGTGATCGAAGTCCTGCTCGATTTCCTCATCATAGTAGTCATAGATGCCTGAGGTATGGGTCAGCAGATGCAGAATCGTCGCCTGTCCATCGACAAAACCCGCATACGCTTGATCGATCTCTCTCATGGTCGCCCCCAAAGATATCAGGCCCTGGTCGACAAGCACACCAATGCCCAGCGCCGTAAAGACTTTGGTCCCCGAGGCAATGCCGAATATGGTACTGGTCGTATTGGGCAGCTTGTTCTTGATGTCCCGGTATCCAAATGCCTTACTGAACACAGTTGAAGCATCGCTGAATACCGAGATAACACCTGAGAACTCGTTCTCCGAGGCTGCCTGTTCAAGTCTGCCTATCAGCTCTTCCATCTGTTTTCTTCCATGCGCGACTAACGACCAAGCTCAGCCGCGGACAAGCCGCCTAGCGGGTTGTCCGTCAAATGAAGCGCCTCGTTAGGTGGCGTCTCAAAAGTAACCACCACCCGCCTCCAGCCACATTTTGTAGCCCTCAAGCTCGTCAGGGGACACAGAAGATTGCTGGATAAAGGTTGCACCCCAAGTGGAGAACGTTTGTTTTGAGATGGGCGCGTGTCCCATACCCAGTGCCTCATCAGGCTTCCGGTCGATGCCAACCATGTACAGGGATGACTCGTCAATACCCTGTGGCAGAGTCTCAAAGACATTGCTATATATGCGAACGTGCACGCCGTGGTCGTCAAGCTTGAGGATCTTGAGGACAGTATACGTCCCGTCTTCTTGCGGCGTGGCGTAAAGACCACCCTCAACCCACTGGGGTTCCGTCACGCAAGAGGCGACAGTGAATATTACAAATAGAGCTGCCAGAAATCGTCTATGCATGGTGGGCCTCTCAATGTTGGCTTCACCCGCGCGTCGCCGCCTCCACAGAACCTTCATCTTCCTCAACATCCCCCGTGACTCCTTGCCAAAAGCCACCACGGCTGACAATACGCCGCAGCAACAAATACTCCCACCTGCTGCCAGCAGTCCTTACGGGATATATCAAGACTTGAAAAGGATGGCACAAGGGCATAGCCTCGAGCCAAAACAACTGCTCCCCGATCTTGGGGAGCAGTCGTAGATTTCCAGACGTGTGGGTGTTTGCCTGGTGAGATTGAGATTCCTTTACTGTCGCTGTGCTCAGGACAGGCAGACGCTGGCGCTCCTCGGAATGACGGGTCGCCAGGACTCTGGTGCCGGTGATCCTCGAAATGACGGGATACCAGGACCTTGATGGTGGCGCTCCCCGGAATGACCACGTTCCAGGACTTGATGCTGGCGGATTTCGAAATGAGCGCTTGCCAGGGCCGCATCGGGCGAGCCTAGCGGTGGATGTTGTAAAAGGCGCTCATGCCGGCATAGACCGCCACTGGCCCCAGCTCCTCCTCGATGCGCAGCAACTGGTTGAACTTGGCCACGCGGTCGCTGCGGCAGGGCGCGCCGGTCTTGATCTGGCCGGCGTTGGTGGCCACCACCAGGTCGGAGATGGTCACGTCCTCGGTCTCGCCTGAGCGGTGGGAGACGACGGCCGTCCAGCCAGCGCGCTTGGCCATCTCGATGGCAGCCAGCGTCTCGGTCAGGGTGCCGATCTGGTTCAGCTTGATCAGGATGCTGTTGCCCGCCCGGCGCTCGATGCCCAGCTTGAGGCGTTCGACGTTGGTCACCAGCAGGTCATCGCCCACGATCTGGAGGCGATCGCCCAGGCGCTGCTGCATGAGCACCCAGGTGTCCCAGTCGTCCTCGGCCAGGCCGTCCTCGATGGAGATGATGGGGTATTTGTCCACCCAGTCCTCGTAAAAGTCCACCATCTCTTCGCCGCTGAGGGTGCGTCCTTCTTTCTTGAGCACATACTTGCCATCCTCGAACACCTCGCTGGCTGCAGGGTCCAGGGCGACAAAGATATCCTTGCCCGGCTGGTAGCCCGCCTGCTGTACGGCCTCGATGATCAGCTCCACCGCCTCCTCGTTGGACTTGAGGGAGGGGGCAAAGCCGCCCTCATCGCCGACGCCAGTGCTGTAGCCCTTTTGCTTGAGCACCTTTTTCAGAGCGTGGTAGGTCTCTGTACCCCAGCGCAGCGCCTCAGCAAAGGAGGATGCACCCACCGGCATGGCCATAAACTCCTGCAGGTCAGGGCCGTCGGTCGCATGCTTGCCCCCATTGAGGATGTTCATCATGGGCACCGGCAGCGTCTGCGCCGCCACCCCGCCGATGTAGCGGTAGAGCGGCAGATCCAGCGCTGCAGCCGCAGCCTTGGCCGTGGCCAGGCTGACGCCCAGGATGGCATTGGCGCCCAGCTTGCCCTTGTTGGGTGTGCCGTCCAGCTCGATGAGGTACTCGTCGAGGGCCACCTGGTCGGTCGCGTCCGCGCCGTAGAGCTCGTCGGAGATGAGCTCGTTGACGTTTGCCACCGCCTTGAGCACCCCCTTGCCACCGTATCGCCCGGCGTCGCCGTCGCGGAGTTCTACCGCCTCGTGTACGCCGGTTGAGGCGCCCGAAGGCACTGCCGCCCGGCCCACCGCACCACATTCCAACAGAACTTCCACCTCTACGGTGGGATTTCCACGCGAGTCGAGTATCTCCCGCGCAACGATAGCTTGAATTCCAGTCACTGTGAACCTCCTAAATGTTTGTATTCTGCCGTGTCGAGCGTGGCAGGATGTGCGGTACACCTGCCAGCTCCTCCAGATCTCTCACGCCTGTTTCAGGCCCAGCGCATCGTAGAGGTGCTCAAAGTCGAAGCGATCCTGGAGCATCTCCTCAAAACGCTGGACCTTTTTCTCCTGGTGGAAGCGCGTCTTGCCAAAGAAGCGCTCGATGACCTCTACAGCGGTCAGTGTGTCCTGGCGGACCAGGATCATGGGTACCCCCACCTCCTCGGCGCGGCCCAGGATGATGGGGCTGGGGCGCAGGTTGCCGGTGAGGATCAGGCACTTGGTGCTCGTCTCCAGGGCTGCCAGTTGGATGTCGGGCCGGTCACCGCCGGTGATGACCGCCTTGTTGGGTTTGCGCCGGAAATAAGTGAGCGCCGAATCTACGCTCATGGCCCCCACCATCAGGTGCTCGACCAGCTCGTCTGCCTTGTCGGCCCCACAGAGGACCTCACCAGACAGGAACTCGGCCAGCTCTCCCACACTGATGGAAAGCAGCAGGCGCTCCTGTGGCAGAACGGCCAGAACGGGCACCCCCCTCTCTTCCAGGGCGGATTTGATCACCTCCTGGACAAAGGGCATCCGCTGGCGAGGGATGGCATTCAGGACAACGCCGATAAGCGACTCATCCAGTTGCTTCCGTGCCGCCAGGGCATCGTCCACGACCTGCAGGTCGTCGTTGTACTTGACGACCACCAGCTCGCGGGCTCCCAGCAGGTTTGCAACCTGCGGCGTGGGCAAGCCGATGAGGGAACCCTCCCGCAGATTGCAGCCACCCTCCAGGATCACAATGTCGCGTCCCTCGGCGATCCGTTCGTAGGCAGCCTTGAGCCTGGCGACAAAGTCGACCGCTTCCTCGCCAGCGAGAATGGCCTCCACCGTTCGGGAAGCGATACCAATGGGCACCATGTCTTCCAGAGCATCGGGGAGGCCGAACGTCTGCTTGAAGAACTCGGCATCTTCGTCCACCAGACCGGCGGCCAGCCGTGCGCCGGTACTGACCGGCTTCATGTAGCCGATCTTGAACCCCTGGCGCTGAAAGTATTTGGCCAGGCTCACGCAGAGGGCGCTCTTGCCCGAGAATGTCTCCGTTGACGTGATATACAGTGTGGCCATCGCTACCTCCGGTTCTCAGTGTACACAGCCCGTTATGCCAGGACCAGTCGCATGTCAATGCCTACCAACCCCCGGCCCTCCTCGAACACGACCAAAGGATTTATGTCAAATTCTGCAATCTCGGTAAAGTCAAGCACCAACTGCGAAAGGCGCAGCAACGCGTCGACCACGGCATCCATGTCGGACCGGGATTCACCACGCACGCCCCGCAGGAGGTTATGGGCCCGGATCTCGCGGATCATCTCGTGGGCATCGCGCCGGTCAAAGGGCGCTACACGGAAGGCCACATCCTTCAGGGCCTCGACATAGATGCCCCCCAGCCCGAACATCATGAGCGGGCCAAAATGCGGGTCCCGGTTCATCCCCACAATCACTTCTTTGCCGCCCACGATCTGTTCCTGAACCAGGCATCCCCAGATCTCGGCACCAGGCATGTAGCGATTAGCACGGTAGACCATCAGCTCGAACGCATCGCGCACATCAGCAAGGCTCATCACGTTGAGCTTGACGCCGCCCACGTCGGTCTTGTGCAGGATATCCGGCGAGGCGATCTTGACCACGACTGGCAAGCCGATGTCGTCGGCAAAGCGAACTGCCTCGTCTGGATTGCGCGCCAGGAAGGTCCTCGGCGTGGGGATGCCGTAGGCTTCCATGATCTCCCGGGCCTCGGCATCACCGATCCCCACCCGGCCCTCCGCTCTCGCTTTACTCAACACGCGACGCACTGTGCCCTGGTCGACCTGGAAGGTCTCTGGCTGGACCGGCGGCCGCTGGCGCCAGCTTCGGTGTTGGGTCATAGCAGCCAGTGCGGCCACAGCCCGCTCCGGCACCGGATAATTGGGCACACGGTACCGGTTTAGCATCTCAACACCAGGCTGAACCGCTTCACTGCCCATGAAACAACCGAGGATCGGCTTTCCGTCCCGGTGCGACATGCGTCCCACGACTCGCGCGGTTTCCCTCACCTCGGTCATCACCTGGGGTGTGAGAATGACCAACACGCCGTCCACGTTGGGATCATCCAGGACCTTCTCCAGCGCCAGCTCGTAGCGATCGGCCAGGGCATCGCCCAGCAAATCCACGGGATTCAGCACACTGGCTGCGGCCGGCAACGCCTGGCGCAGCGCATCCAGCGTCTCCCGTTCCAGGGAGGCCAGTTGGAGCCTGGCTCGCTCGCAGGCGTCGGTGGCCATGATGCCGGGCCCGCCGGCATTGGTCACAATCGCGATCCGGTCGCCACCAAGCATCGGCTGGCGGGCGAATGCGATCGAATAGTCAAATAGCTCCTGGACCGACCGGGCCCGGATGACGCCACTCTGGCGAAACGCCGCCTCGTACGCCTGCTCCAGGCCAGCCAGCGTCCCTGTGTGCGACGACACAGCCCGCGAACCGGCGCTCGTCGTCCCCGACTTGATGGCGATGATGGGCTTGTCCCGGCTCACCCGCGAGGCAGTCTGCATGAATTGTGCACCCTTCTCGATACCCTCCAGGTAAGCCATGATGACGCGTGTGTGCGGATCGCTCTGCCAGGCTTCGATGAAGGTATTCTCATCCGTGTCGGCCTTGTTGCCGAGGCTCACAAACCGGGAGAATCCCACCTGATTGGCTATGGCCATGTCGAGGACAGAGGTGCACAATGCCCCGGACTGGGACATGAACGCAATTGAGCCGTGCTGCGGCATCGCCGCAGCAAAGGAGGCATTCAGGTTGGCAATGGTATCGATGATGCCCAGGCAGTTCGGACCCAGAAGGCGCATCCCGTACCGCCGCGCAATGTCCACAATTTCGCGCTCTCGCTGCCAGCCCTCGCTGCCCACCTCGCGGAAACCAGCCGAGATGACAATGGCCCCCTTGACTCCCTTCTCGCCACACGCTACGAGCCCCTCTGCCACATGCCTGGCCGGGATCAAAAAGACCGCCAGATCCACCGGGCCAGGCACAGCCTGCACACTGGGATAACACTTTAGACCCAGGGTCTCGTCGGCCTTGGGGTTGATGGGATAAACCGCTCCCCGGTAGCCGTACTGGATGATGTTCTGTAGCACACCGTGGCCGAGTTTGCCCGGTGATCGAGAAGCACCGATGACGGCCACAGCTTGCGGACTGAAGAACATCTCGAGCACGGTAGATTTCGCTCCTTGGCAGTACGTCGGACCAGACGAATCTGCAGCCGCCTGTATCATACCGCAAAAACGCCGAAAGCGCAAAGGGAATCAGGGTCCGCGCGGTGTGGCCCGTAGTGGCGCTTACTTGACAGCCCTGCACCGCTGTGCTAGAATAATCCCGACATTTTACTAGGGATTAAGCTATCCAGGAGTCCAGGGGGGAGAAGGCAGTGCGCGTTTCTGCCAGAGAGCTATACGGATTGCGAGCAATGAGCGAGTTTGCCCGGCACTTTGGGCAGGGGCCTGTGCCGCTATCAGAGATTGCACAGACTCAGGGCATCTCCCAGGCCTACCTGGAGCAGATTGCCATCGCCCTGCGTCAAGCCGGCCTGTTGGTCAGCAAGCGCGGGGTCCAGGGAGGCTACGCTTTGGCACGGGCACCCGAGGCAACGACGGCCGGGGATGTCATCCGTGCCCTCGAAGGCTCGATTCTGCCCATCCAATGCGTCGCCGAGCAAAAGTGCACCCCCTGCGTCCACGAAGCCGAGTGCAGTACGCGGGGCATCTGGGAAGAGGTGAGGGACCGCCTGGTCGAGACGCTGGATTCGATTACCCTGGCTGACCTGGAATAAGGGGTTGGCCTGATGATTCAGATGGGGGTTGAGCATGGTATCTGACTCAGACCTTGGGGCGCTTGAACGGAGCAGCACAAGTGCCCAGGTAGAGAAGCGCGTTGGCCGGCTCCGGCGCTGGCGCAACCTCCTTCGTGAGGATATCCAGACTGTATACTTGAAAGACCCGGCAGCCCGCAGCATCTTTGAGGTTTTGACTTGCTATCCAGGGCTACACGCCTGCTGGTTGCACAGGGCCGCACACGGTCTGTGGAAGCGGAACCACATGACATTAGCCCGCTTGCTGTCGCATTTTAGCCGGTTCGTGACCGGCATCGAGATCCATCCGGGTGCACGTATTGGGCGAAGGTTCTTCATCGACCACGGCTCGGGGGTCGTCATCGGCGAGACCGCAGAAATTGGCGACGATGTGCTGATGTACCAGGGCGCAGTCCTCGGCGGCACTTCGTCGGAACATACCAAGCGCCACCCCACCATCGGCAACGGCGTCGTGATTGGGGCCAACGCCGTGATATTGGGCAATATCACGGTGGGCAACGAGGTCAAGGTCGGCTCCGGGTCGGTGGTGATCGAGTCTGTGCCTCCGGGCGCCACCATCGTGGGCGTACCAGGGCGGATTACGCGCATCAACGGGCGGCGCCCCGAGGAACGGGCGGGAGACATCCTCGACCATGCGCGACTGCCCGACCCGGTGGTCGAGACCCTGAAATGCCTGGTCGACCGCGTTGAACTCTTGGAGCGACAGGTGCGGGATCTGACAATGACGACGCCGGTCGACTGGGACGAGGAGATCCCTGTGGCGTGCACCTGGATGGGCCCAGAACAAGAAAAGGGACAAATCACATGAGCTTACGGAAAGCAGATACTGTACTGGACCTGATCGGCGGTACACCGGTGGTCCGCCTCCACCGCCTTCCGGCCGAGGGGTCGGCTGCGGTGTGGGCCAAGCTGGAGCGGTTTAGCCCCGGCGGCAGCGTGAAGGACCGTATCGGCAAGGCCATGATAGAGGCTGCCGAGGAGGACGGAACGCTGAAACCGGGCGACGTGATCGTTGAGCCGACGAGTGGCAACACCGGCATCGGCCTGGCCATGGCGGCGGCCGTCAAGGGCTACCGCCTGATCCTGACCATGCCAGACACGCTCAGTGTAGAACGGCGCAGCCTGATGGCGGCGTATGGCGCAGAGTTGGTGCTCACCCCCGGCGCGGAGGGCATCAAAGGGGCCATCGCCAAGGCAGAAGAGCTGGCCCGGGAATACGAAGGCTTTGTGCCCATGCAATTCAAGAACGCAGCCAACCCCGAGATCCACCGCCGCACGACGGCCGCGGAGATCTTGGACCAGATGGGCCACTTGGACGCCTTCGTGGCCGGCGTGGGCACAGGGGGCACGATCACTGGGGTGGGCGAGATCCTGAAGGACACACTGCCCAATGTCCTGGTTGTGGTCGTGGAACCAGCAGGGTCACCGGTGCTGTCGGGCGGTTCGCCGGGCAAGCACAAGATCCAGGGCATCGGCGCCGGCTTTATCCCGGACGTGCTGAACACCAACGTCATCGACGAGGTCGTCCAGGTGACAGACGAGGATGCTGCCGAGACCACGCGCCGGCTTGCAAGGGAGGAGGGCATCCTGGCCGGAATCTCCTCAGGTGCGGCAGCCTGGGCTGCGATGCAGGTGGCCCAACGACTGGGGCCGGGTAAGGTCGTGGTCACGCTACTACCTGACACGGGGGAACGCTATTTAAGCACAGGATTGTTTGGGGAATCGCTGGAAAAAACCACAAGGGAGTGACCAAGTAGACAATGAACCAGCCAACAAAGCAGACCGTATACCTGGACCACGCAGCGACCACCGCCGTTGACCCACGGGTTGTGGAGGCAATGCTGCCGTTTTGGACCGAGAAGTATGGCAACGCGTCGAGCATCTACCGGCTAGGCCGCGAGGCAGCCCATGCCCTCGAAGAAGCACGACAGACGGTAGCCGAGATCCTGAATTGTACGCCCAAAGAGGTGATCTTTACCAGTTGCGGAACCGAGAGTGACAACCTGGCCCTGCGTGGCGTGGCATTCGAGCGACGCCAGCATGCCAGGAAAAACCACATCATCACCTCGCCCATCGAGCATCACGCCATCCTGCACACGGTAGAGCAGTTGGAGCAGCGCTTCGGCTTTGAGGCAACCTACGTGCCGGTGGACCGCTACGGCATGATCGATCCGGCGGATGTGGAAAAAGCCATTCGCCCCGACACGGCCATCATCAGCATCATGTACGCCAACAACGAGGTGGGCACCATCGAACCGATTGCCGAGATTGGCGACATCGCCCGCGCCCACAAGGTCCCATTCCACACCGACGCCGTCCAGGCTGGCGGCACGCTGAGCCTGGACACAAAAGCCCTGAATGTGGACCTGATGTCTCTGTCGGCGCACAAGTTCTACGGCCCCAAGGGGATCGGCGTGCTATACGCGCGGCGTGGGGTCCCCTTCTTTCCGATGCAGACGGGTGGCAGCCACGAGCGCAAGCGGCGGGCAGGCACCGAGAACATCGCCTACATCGTGGGGCTTGCCACGGCCCTGCGGCTGGCCCACCAGGAGGCCGAGGAAACCAACGCCCGCGTTGCCCGGCTTCGCGACAAGCTGGCTACCGGCATCCTGGAGCGCATCCCCGACAGTCAATTGTCCGGCCACCCCACCCAGCGACTGCCCAACAGCGCCAGTTTCCTGTTCAAGTACATCGAGGGCGAGTCGATCCTGCTCAACCTGGACGCCAGGGGGGTGGCAGCCAGCAGTGGTTCGGCCTGCACCAGCGGCTCGTTGGAACCCTCCCACGTGCTGAGGGCCATGGGTTACCCTCACGAGGTGGCCCACGGATCGCTGCGGCTGACGTTGGGCAAGGAAAACACCGACGGCGATGTCGATTATGTATTTGAGATCTTGCCGGGCATCGTGGAGAAACTGAGAAAGATGAGCCCGTTGTATAGCGGCTAGTTCCGCACCGTGACAGCTCGGGCAGACCACCAGCCCAGAGCCTCTCGAAACTGCCCTACGTGGACAAGAAGGCCGGTGCCAGGCATGTGCCTGGCACTATTGCTTTTCTGGCCTGAAAGACCCAGGCCCCTGACCGGCTCTCTCGCCACTCGCGCGTTCATGTGGAGCTAGCCCCGGCTTGGTGCCAGAGCAAGGACCCGGATCGCTATGTACGGCCATCTGCGTAGCTCCTGTCAAGTTCACCAAAGTGGGGATCACCCTCAACACGGCTGCGCGCTTGCACTTTGCCGTCACTTACGGTACAATCCATCTGACGAGCACACCAACTTGTATACTACATCGGAGCACGGAGTTTATGTCACTTTCATCTCTAAGAAACGGCTCAAAAAGGGTCTTGATGTTTGGCGGAAAAGGAGGGGTGGGCAAGACCACCACTTCCGCCACAACCGCCCTTCACTTTGCCTCGGCTGGCAAGAGGACATTGATCATCTCCAGCGATCTCACCCCATCCCTCTCCGACATCTTTGAGACCCAGATCGGCGCGACCGAAACCCCCATCCCCAACGTGTCCAACCTGTGGGCATTAGAGATCGATCCCGACGAGGTAATGCGCCGCTGGAAGATCAAGTTCGGGCCAGAGATCTACGAGGCGTCCCAGGTCTTTGTAGATATGCCCTACGACGAGATCGTGGATTATGTGGCGATGGCCCCAGGCATCCAGGAGGAGTTCCTCCTCGACTTTATCTTGGAGCGGGTTCGTGACGGTCGCTACGATCTGGTTGTTTGGGACACAGCCCCGGCAGGCGATACACTGCGCCTGCTGGAGCTACCCCACAAGTTTCTGAGCCATCTGCGCATGGCACCCAAGATGTACCTGGGCGTGCGGGACAAGCTGCAGCTCAGCAAAGCACCCTTCCTGGAGCTCATCGATAGCTGGCGGGAATTGTCACTGGAGATCGCCGATTTTTTCCGCGATCCGGCCAACACGGAGTTCATCCTGGTGACCATTCCCGAGGCATTGGGAGTGTACCAGGCCCGGAGGTTGGTGGGCGAATTCGCTCAGTTTGGGCTAGACATCCATCACCTGGTCGTAAACCACGTGATCGCCATGGCCGATTCCGACTTTTTGCGACAGCGGCAGGCCATGCAGCGTCCCTATCTCGATTTGTTGGAGAACGAGTACGGCCGGCAGATGACAATTACCCGTCTGCCCCTCTTTGCCGACGAGATGAAAGGAACGAACCGGCTGCGAACGCTCGAAAAGCTCCTCTTCGCCCAGTAGGTTCAACCGGGGAGCCATCGGATAGGCCAAAGTTGGCGGTTGGGAGGACATCAAGGAGTTGAGTTGGTAGCCTCACGAGAACGTGTGGTCGTGGCTATGAGCGGCGGGGTGGACAGCTCCGTCGCCGCTGCGCTGTTGGTCGAGCAGGGCTACGACGTCGTCGGCGTCATGATGAGACTATGGGCAGAGCAGGAGAATCGCTGCTGCGCTCCCGAAGCGGTGGATGACGCGCGCCGCGTGGCTTCCCAGTTGGGTGTTCCGTTCCATCTGGTCAACTATGAGGCCGAGTTTCGATCCTGCGTCGTCGACTACTTTGTCGCCGAGTACAGTCGGGGGCGCACACCCAACCCCTGCCTGACCTGTAACCAGCACATTCGCTTTGGCCGCCTGCTCCAGTACATCCGAACCCTCGACGCCGATTTCCTGGCCACAGGCCATTACGCCCGCGTGGCGCGAGCCGATGGCCAGTACCAACTGCGCATGGGCACCGACGGGCAGAAGGATCAATCCTACGTGCTCTACATGCTCGGGCAAGCCGAACTGAGGCGCGTCCTCTTCCCTGCCGGTGAATTCACCAAGGCGGAGATCCGGGAACTGGCCCGACACCATGGCCTGCCAGTGGCCGACAAGGACGAGAGCATGGAAATCTGCTTCGTGGCCGACGACGATTACCGGCGCTTTCTGCGCAAGCACGCCCCGCAGGCAGTGCGCCCCGGTCCTATTCTGAACACTGCGGGCCAGGAGATTGGACGGCATGAGGGGTTGCCCTTCTACACGATCGGCCAGCGGCGTGGAATGGCCATCGCCGCACCCGAAGCGCTGTACGTCATACGCCTGGATGTGAGCCGCAACGCCCTCATCGTGGGACCGGCGCAGGAGCTGGGACGGCTGACTTTACTCGCCAGGCAGGTTAGCTACGTCAGGGGCCAGGCCCCGGAGGGTCCGGTGCGCGTGCAGGCCAAGATCCGGTACAAGGCCGCTCTGGCCCACGGAACCTGGCTTCCTCAGGATGAGGGCGTGGCCAGGATAGAGTTCGACGCACCGTTGCGCGACATCACGCCCGGACAAGCGGTGGTGGCCTACGTGGGCGACGCCGTTCTTGGGGGCGGCATCATCGACGAGTGAGACATATGCCACAAACTCCAGCGCTGCTTTTCTCATTGCTCCTGGCATCAGTCTATGCCGCGGCCTTTCAGCTGTGGAAGGGCCGGAACCTGCGCGACCTGCTGTTCTTCTGGCTGGCTGCAGTTGTTGGCTTTGCGGCTGGCCAAATCGTGGGCAGTGTGCTTGGTTTCATCCCGTGGACCATCGGCCAAGTTCACATCATCGAAGCGACACTCATTTCCTTCCTGTTTCTGGCTGTGGCCCGCTGGCTGATGCAGGAGAAGACGACGTGACGCCGGAAGCAAGAGCTGAGGACCATGGAACGGGGGACAAGGCCAGAGGGATGCCCAGGCTCGGAATCCTCAGCACGAACGGTGACGACAGCAGAATCCACCCAGCCCAACCCCGTGAGACGGCACAGATCTGGCTTGACGACGGGCGCGTATTTGAAGGACCGGTAGGTACTCCCCTGGAACAGTTTATCCATGTAGCCGAGCATGAGGCTGATGTGCCGACAGTCGCTGCGCTGATAAACAATGAACTCCGAGAACTCAGTTACCGTGTCGAGGGCGACGTTGAGGTTTCGCCCATCACGATGAGTCACAGCGACGGCTTTCGCATCTATCGACGCTCCCTGGCGTTTCTATTGGTGACGGCGGTGCACGAGCTGTTCCCTGAAGCAACGGTGTATGTCGATCACTCCCTAACCTTTGGCGGCTACTTTTGCCAGGTGCAGGGGCGACAACTGTTTACGCCCGAGGAGCTGGCTCAGATCGAGGCCAGGATGTGGAGTATCGTCGAGGCTGACCACCCCATCCTCAAGACACGGGTCCCTCTGAACGAAGCTATTGCCCTTTTCAAGGCCCGGGGTGACTTGGACAAGGTGCGATTGCTGCACCGCAGGCGCAAGGACTACCTGACACTGTACCGGTTGCGAGGATTCCGCGACTACTTTCATGGGTACATGGTCCCTTCTACCGGCTACCTGCGCGTATTTGCCTTGCAGGATTATCCTCCAGGTTTCATCCTACGCTTCCCTCGCAGCAACCCACCTATGCAGCTCCAGCCGTACGTGGATTATCCCAAGCTGGTCAATGTCTTCCGCGAGTATGGCCGCTGGATGGAGCTGATGGGCATCCGCGACGTGGGATGCTTGAATGAAGTCATGGCCAGCGAGCGCGTTCGCGAGGTCGTATTGGTGGCCGAAGCCTTGCACGAACAGCGATTGGCTCGTATTGCAGAAGAAATCGCTACCCGGCGAAAGAGTGCGCTTGGGACCGGCGACGGAGGCGTGCGCCTGGTGTTGATTGCCGGCCCGTCTTCGTCGGGCAAGACTACGTTCTCCAGACGGCTGAGCATCCAGTTGTTGGCCAACGGGCTCCGGCCCTATGCCTTGGAACTGGATAACTATTTCGTGGACCGGCGCAAAACTCCCCGTGACAAAGAGGGTGAATACGACTTTGAGGCGCTGAGCGCGGTGGACATTGACCTATTCAATGAACATCTGCTGCAGTTGCTCGACGGACGGGAAGTCATGCTGCCCCAGTACAACTTTCACTCCGGGCGACGCGAACCTGGTCGCACCGTCCGCCTGCAACCGGACCACATCATTATCGTCGAGGGCATCCACGGGCTCAATCCCGACTTGGTGCCGGATATTCCTCCCGAGGTCACGTATCGCATCTACGTCTCAGCGTTGACCCAACTCAACATCGACAAGCATAATCGGGTGCCTACCACTGACACCCGGATGATCCGCCGCATCGTGCGCGATGCCGCCTATCGGGGGTACCAGGCCCAGCAGACGATCGATCGCTGGGAGAGCGTGCGGCGGGGCGAGAAGCGCTGGATTTTTCCCTTTCAGGAGCATGCAGACGTAATGTTCAACTCGGCGCTGGTCTACGAACTGGCGGTGCTAAAGCCCTTGGTCGAGCCGCTACTACTGCAGGTCAAACCAGGGACCCGCGCCCATGTCGAAGCCAAGCGCTTACTGGCTTTCCTGGAATGGTTTGAGCCCCTGGCACCAGACTTGGTGCCAGAAAACTCAATCCTGCGGGAGTTTGTGGGAGGGTCGATCCTGAGGGATTTCCACGTGGCTTTGTAGCCCTCCGAGTAGAACAATACATCCTACTCTTTGCTGGCTTTTGCCACTGCCTGGCCAGTTTCTGGTGCGAAATTGCTCCCGGGCCCGTTCAGAAACGGGGGCTCGAGCGAGCTTCGCGCCGAGCACTAGCTAACGGTATTCGAATAGAAGATGATACGGCTGTGCGCTGCCTCCCGGGCTGTAGTGGTGGACCTGGATGTAGTATCTGCCCTGCGGCAAGATGCCGGTCACGATGTGCTCATCTGCATTGCCAATTTCGCTGGATCTTGCCACGGCGGTTCCTTGCGCATTGCGCAGGTAGAGATCATAGTCGTGCCCGGCCGGGATATCGGTCAGCCACAACTCCACCCCCCCGTCAGCCAGCAGGTCGATGTAGAAGTAATCCTGGGGGTCGCCTGCGGGCAATGCGCCATAATAGACGAGCCCGGGGACCAAGGGACCGTTGGCCCCGGCGTTCATGTCGTTGTTGGGTTCTGCCTCCCACAACACGTCTACCCACTGGCTGTCGGACCACGCACTCTGGCCGCAGTCATTGCTCGCCTGGACATAGTAGCACAACCGCCCCGCTCCCCGGCCGTCGATGCCATACGACGTCGCCGGGCCCGTGTACACCGTCACCGGTTCGCTGCAGGCATCACCCCGGGCTTCCGTCAGTACATAGGTCCTGGCCACATCGACGCCATCCCACCGGACTGGGTAGCTGCCATCGCCATCCGTGTTGTCGATCGGCCTCAGCAGGGGCGCGTCCGGTGTGCTGAGCACGTCCACCGCCTGGCTGCTGGACCAGGCACTCGCCCACCCAGGGCCCAAGGCCCTGACGCGATAGCAATAGCTGCCCACTGCCTGGCCGGTGACCGCGTAGGAGGTCCCTGCTCCCCCGTAGACCTGGACCGCATCTGCAAAGGTGCAGTCGGCAGCCTCCTGGAGCGCGTAGGCGCTGGCGCCTTGGACAGCACTCCAACTGACAGTATACTGCCCATCGCAGTCCGTGGTCGGCAGGGGGTCCAGCGTGGGCACGGGCGGCCAGCCACGCAGGACCAGTGGCAGATGGACCCCTAGCAGGGCGTCGTCGTCGAGCACGATGACCGTGACATCCTCCGGGTCGATTCCGTCATACCTGCCATCGGCGCTCTCGGCAGGATGTGTCTGCACCACACAGGTCTGGTCGCCGTCGCCCTCACTGTCATCGAGCGCCATCACCGTGACGCCCACACCCTGGTTCCAGTTGGTGTTGTCCAACACGACTTCAGACCCCCACATCGTCGAGGCAGTACACTCGTCGTTGGACGCAGAGAGCGCAATGGACACGGAGGCACTGGGTTCAGTCTGGAGCGTGACGGTGAAGAGGGCCGAACCATCGGGCTCGCCAACCTCAAGTCCCGTAGGGCTGACCAGGATCCCCGCTTCGTCGTCGTCCAGGACAATGACCATCACATCCGAGGGATCGAGCCCGGCATAGCCAGGATCGGCACTCTGCGCCGCCCCCGTCCTCACCGCGCATACCTGCGTCCCGTCGGTCACTGCGTCATCCACCGCTGCCACGGTGACCGCCACTCCCTGCGCCCAGTTGCTCGGGTCCAACACCACACTGCTCACCGTGACGGTACACTGATCGTTGGTCACCGTCAGCGGCACCGTCACCATCGCCGTCGGCTCCGTGGTCAGGGAGATGCCAAAGACCTCCGTGCCGCTCGGTTCGGAGACTGTTAAAACGGTGGGCGCCACCACGATCGACGCCGCGTCGTCATCCAGCACTATAACCGTCACGTCCGCGGCGTCGAGCCCTGCATAGCCAGGATCGGCACTGTCCGCTGCCTCCGTCCGCACCTCGCACACTTGCACGCCATCGGCGATAGGGTCATCCACCGCTGCCACGGTGACCGCCACCCCCTGAGCCCAGTTGTTCTGGTCCAGCACCACACTGCTCACCGTGACGGTACACTGATCGTTGGTCACCGTGAGCGGCACCGTCACCGTGGCCGTCGGCTCGGTGGCCAACGAGATTTCAAACAGGTCCGTGGACGCCGGCTCGCTGACTATCAGGAGCGTGGGCGCCACCACGATCTCCGGGGCGTCGTCGTCCAGGACTACGACCGTCACATCCGCAGCGTCCAGCCCCGCATAGCCGAGATCCGCACTCTGCGCCGCCCCCGTCTGCACCCCGCACACCTGCGTCCCGTCGGCCACCGGGTCATCCACCGCTGCCACCGTGACCGCCACCCCCTGCGACCAATTGCTCCCGTCCAGCACCGCGCTGCTCACCGTCACCGTACACTGCTCGTTGGTCACCGTCAGCGGCACCGTCACGGGTGCCGTCGGCTCCGAGGTCAACGAGATGTCAAAGACCTCCGAGCCGCTCGGTTCGGAAACTATCAGCACGGTGGGCGCCACCTCGATCTCCGCATCGTCGTCGTCCAGGACGGTGACTGTCACGTCTGCAGCATCCAGCCCCGCATAGCCGGGATCTGCACTCTCCGCCGCCCCCGTCTGCACCTCGCACACCTGGGCCCCGTCGGCCACCGGGTCATCCACCGCTGCCACCGTGACCGCCACCCCCTGCGACCAGTTGCTCCCGTCCAGCACCGCGCTGCTCACCGTCACCGTGCACTGCCGGTTGGTCACCGTCAGCGGCACCGTCACGGTGGCCGTCGGCGCCGAGGTCAACGAGATGCTAAAGACGTCCGTGGAGGCAGGCTCTGTCACCGTTAGCACCGTCGGCGCCACGAGGATGTCCAACGCGGCGTGAACGGTCACGACAGCAGTGTCAGACACGACAACAGAGTTGCCTTCGTCGTCGCTCACCGAGGCCGCGACTTCGTCGACCTCCTGGTAGCCCGCGCCGCCGGCGACGGTGGCCGTGAATGCGCAGCCATAGACCGCGTCGGGTGCCAGGCTCTGCGGTACCAGGCAACTGCCCTGCCCGCTCAGGTCACCGTGTATCGAGTCTACCAGGCTGGTGAGGGTCAGCGGCTCGGCGCTGTTGTTGTCCACTGCCACCGAAAAGGTGACGGCGCCGCCAGGCTCGATGAGGTGCGCAGGATCCGCCGTTTTGGTGACGACGATGCCCGGCAGCAGGTCCACAAACGCAGAAGCGGTGTCGCTCACATAGCTGCGAGCCGAGACCGTGCCCGAGACCGTCGCCGTGTTGGTGAATTCGGCCGTCACATTGGCAACGCTGCAGCTATAGGTGATGTTGTCCCCGGCCACCAGCCCACCCAGGCTCCGGTCGCAGTCCGGGGCGGCTGGATCGACGACAGAAAGACCTGTCAGGTCCAGGTCCCCCGTGTTGGTCACCGCAATGGTAAAGGTTACCTCGGAGCCGGCCGCCACCGGCGGGCCGTCCTGGACCTTAGCCAGGCCCACACCAGGCTGCTGCTCCGGACCCAGGACGGAGAATGTCGAGGGAGCGCTCTGGTTGTTGTAGCTCGTCTGGATCCATTCCCCGCTCCGGGCAATGTCGGAGATGCGGACCTCGTCGATCCGGCCGTCGGGTGCCTGGTTCAGGCTGTCGAGGTCCCAGGCACCGATCAACGTCGGATTGGCCGTCGTATTGATGGCGCCGGTGAACACCACTGTACCAGTTACCACGCCGTTGAGATAGAACTCCATGGTGGGGCTCACCCACGTTCCGACCAGGTAGTACCACTCCCCCGTGTTGAGAGGGGCCTTGATATCGACGTTGTGCTCGTTGCCTGTCGTGTCGAACAGCTTGAAACGAGGGCGGTCTTGAGGATGCACTTGCGCAAAGTTCAGACCGTAACTTGCCTCCCTGCTCACCAGGTGGTCGTTGTTGCCCGTTGTCACCACATCCACGCTGGCCCACGCTTCCAGCGTGATCGCGTCTACGGGATTCAGGGAATCCAGGCCAACATCCATGAGCGCCATCCCACGCGCCTGCCCGATCCCGCAGTCCAAATAGTCGTCATTCCCATCGAAATCATCGGCCCCATCCAGGATGCCCACCGCACCCTGGACCACCCCGTTCAGGGGCGCGCAGTCGTTGCCGTTCGTCGTCGAATCCGCGTGCGTCCCGCTGGCCTCCTGCAGGTGCTGCACCATCACATAGTTGGCATCCCAGACAGCAGCGGCATTCGACTGCTCGGCGGCATCCGGGTTGCCGTACAGTATATAGATCTCGGTATCCACCGAAGCAGAAAGAGACGGGATCCGCACCCAGGCGACCAGGGTCCCGTCCGTGCCGTTGTATGCCTCAACCTCGTGGTCCAGCCTGGCGTAATCGGTCGCAAGAAAGAGGATATCCCCGCCGTTGGCCAGGGCCACGTGCCCGCCATGGCTTGTGTCCTTCAGCCAGTCGCCGCTGAGGCTCACCAGCACTGGAAAGCCGGTCAGATCACCCGCGACTTGCGAGCTCTGGATCGTGATCTGCCGCCAATACCTCCACCCCGTCTGGGCATTGGTCCTCCCGGCAGGCACAAGCACCACCGCCAACACCAACACGCCCAGCCAGATCCATACCCGCGACACCTTTGTCATTCTATGCTCCCCAATAAACTTCAGATTCTCCTTCCTCCCAAGACCAACACGCTGCTGATGGGGCCTGATGCCCCTTGCACCGGCAACAAGCACCAGCAACTGCTGACTCTCTGATCCATCACAAGCGCGGACAGCACTACAGGGACGATGCTCTCGGCAGCAAGAGCCTTCCGTCCCCAGAGGCTTGTTCGAACCGGACTCAACTAGGGCGCTGGCGGCTCTTTGGTCGGTAGTGACCCTCCACCAGGCCCGTGCGTCCAGCTAAAGAACCTCTCCTCACTCATTGGGCTCACCGGCCGTCCGACGGGCCGGCCATTCTCATCCTCCCCTGTCTTTCGCACTACCTGCACCGACCAGTAGAACAGGCCGTCGTCGCTCAGATCCAGGAGGTAACGGTGTTCGCTTACGGTCCACCGAGTGTTCTGGGTCCACGGCGTCTCGTCGGTCCAGGTAGCGCCCTGGTGCGAATAGGCAACGGTAGGCACATAGAACACATCCGCAGGCAAGGGCCCAACCGGCTGCCATTCCAGAACGATCTCGTCCCCCTCGGAAAAGACCTGCCTGTTCAGCGGAACCAGCAGGACCGGGACAGGGAAAGGCACGTCTGTCGGGGTCGCTGGCGGTCTCGTCGGCCTCGGGCTCGGTACAGGGGTGCTACTTGGGGTCGGCACGGGCGTGTTCGTCGGCGGCACAGGGGAGTCTGTCGGCCGCACGGGCGTATCCGTAGGGGGTCGGGGTGTCGCCGTGTCCGTTGGCGGCACCGGCGTATGCGTGGGAGGGAGAGGTGTCGCCGTGTCAGTTGGTGGCTCCGGCGTATCCGTAACAGTGGGTGTGATCGTGGGGGTGCTGGAGGATGTCGGCGAAGCCATCGGAGATGAGGTCGGATCGGAAGCCAGAACCTGCGTGCTTTGGGTCGAGCCAGCGGTCGGGGATGGGGCCGGCCCGTCCCCTCCACTCATGCCGGTCAGGACCAGGTACAGCCCTACAAGAACCAGGGCGCCCACGGCCACGGCAGCCAAAAGTGCCCACACCGGCAGCCGGCGCCTTGCTGGCGCCTGGACAGCAGCAACCTCACCCCGCTGCGCCGCCTCCGGGTCCGTGGCTGCTAGGTAGCGCGGGCACTCGGTCCAGTCGGTGCCCAGGCACGTGCTGGCCTGGTAAGAAGGCTCGATCGAGTGCGGGCGCTCGGCGCTGTGACAACAATTGGCCGGGGTGGCAAAGCCATAGTGAATGCTGGGATCGTCACACACGCCGAGGAACGGGCAGTGTTCGCCAGCTTTTGCGGAGTATGTTGGCTGAGATGCAGAGCTCTGAGGCCCGGCCATTCCCCTGGTAAGACTCCTGAGGGCGCTTTCCCTGGACGAGTTCGGTCCGACGCGCGCCCCCGGGAGTTAGAGACACCACGCCGCCATCTTTACCGAAAGATGATACACTCAACATGATCTCACATGCGAGACCTGTACGATCCAATGATAGCATACATTCGGAATGCGCGCAAGCCTGCATGTTTCCAGGCTGGTCTACCAGGCTCTCTCCAGGCTCCCCTCACCCTCAAGTTGTCTAGAACCGCTTGAACCATCGATCCGACAGGGCTCTTGTACCCAGCACCGCGCCATACAAGGCGTCCGCCGGTGGGTCATACGCGTTGGCAAATGCCCTGGTCCCTCCCATGTCTTTGAGCCGGCGCAGCCCTTCGTACATCACGGCCTTGCCCAGGCCGCGCCGCTGGTGCTCTGGAATGGTACCCACCAGCACACAAACGGCGCTGCGGGTCACATCGTCGAACCAGATTGTGCAGAACGCGGCGATCTCGCCCGAGTTCGTGGCGGCCACGATGTCCAGATCGCGACGGTAGAGCGGGGCGGATTGGATGTTCAAGTACCAATCCCATCCCTCGTACTGGTCATCCGCCTCGTCCGGGTGAAATGCCCTCCAGGAAGCCCAACTTCGGGCGGGGAACTCGTCCACGTCTCCCATGGAGCGGATCGCGTATTCCGGCACGACCTGCGGCTCCGGGAGCGAGTCATCCAGATCTCGCCACCAGTGGTGTACCGGCTCTCCTACCCTGGCATAGCCGCGATCCAGCAGGATGTCCTGACGCAAGGCGTCGTCTCGATCGGCGAGGATGTAGAGGCTGCGCTGTCCGTCCTCGCTTCGGCTGGAAAGGTGCTGCTCGGCGAAGGTGACCATCTCCGACTCCAGTTCCGCGCTGCGGTGGTCTGGATGCACGTGCAGAAAGGCCTCGCCCATGGCGACCGGGTGCAGCACGGCCACCATCTGCCCACCGGCTGCCTCCCAGATGGATGTGACCTTTTCCACCGGATCGCAGATCTGGCAGTTCTTGATGAAATGCCAGCGCCAGTAGTCGAGCCGGGCAACGTGCCAGCTCCGTTCAAGCCGGCGATTGCGGAGGAATACCTCGCGCAGAAAGGCCCGAATGCGCCAATAGTCATTTTCGTCCTGATACGATCGTCTTACGGGTTCCATAGATGATGCTCCAACTGCTGGGCGAACAATAGGACCATGGGGTCGTTGACACTTTTGTTATGTCGATTTACATGCTGCAAAGCTGCGCTCGGTCTAGACTCGTGGCACCTGCCGACTCCCAGAGAAGCCGGGCAGACGCTTGCACTACCCAGGCACGACGATCAGCCACTCATAGGGCTGGGGCTGGCTGTAGCCCAGCTTCTGTGCCAGCTTGAGCGACTCGGGATTGTCGGCATCCCATTCCGGTTCGAGGTCATGTTCCAGGCAGTAGGCCATAAGTGCTGCACTGGTCGCGGTCGCCAGCCCCCTGCGGCGAAAGTCCGCATGGGTCACGATCTGAATCTCAATGCCACGACTGCAGACAACAAAGCTGGTGGCCACGCAGACGACCCGCTCGCCATGGAGCGTGGCAAATCCGATGCCGCGCTCTGCAAAATCCTCCGGCGAACGGAAGGCGTGGAGCGTGACCTGATCCTCCAGCTCACCGGACATACGGCGGGCCATGTCTGCGTCGATCCGCTGGACGTGAAAGCCTGGGGGCACCCGACGTGCCAAAGCACGCAGCCGCTCCACGTCCAGCGCGGCGCTGGACAGCGCTGTCCGGGGTTGGGCCATGATCCGCCCGCCATGGATCTCGAAAAGCAACTCGCGCCAGTCGTCTGATGCGAGGAGAACGATTCCCTTTTGCAGGCTCCCCACCGCCTCGCGCGCCAGGGGATGCTCGGCGTCACCGCCAAAGACGTGGAACATCGTCATCAGCCTTAGCTGCGCCAGGCGTGGTTCCTCCACGGAGTCTGCCAACGCTACCCCAAACCTGCCTTCCAGTATGGCCTCGACGACCATGCGCACGCGCTGGTGATTGGCAAACAGGCCGGCAAGCCCGCCCCGCCGGTCCGGGGCTATCTCTATCAAAGCCTCCATGTACTCATCCCCTTGCAGCGATCAGCCCCTCCCACAGGGGGAGGTGCTCGTCTGAAGATGAATGCGCACCGACCCTGCGGCAGGCTCGCCTGGCAGCCCGCCAGGCGCCGTTAGAAGAATCTGAGCAGCGAATTGGGTGACTGGCGGCGCTTGAAGCGCCCGTACCACAGGCACAGCGGGAACAGGATCGCCAGGCCCAGCAGCCAGAAGGGCAGCATCCAGGGGATGCTGGTCCCCTCCGGCGCCACCAGGTAGCCCATGCCGGCATACAGGAACAGGTGGAGCACGTAGAAGAACAGCGGCGCCTGGCCAAATACCACGAACACCTGGAGGAACTGTCGCGCCCGCGCGCCGGCACGGGAGAACAGCCACAGCAGGATCAGGTTCACCCCGGTGGTCATCAGGGTGAAGGCCATGCTGGGCGGGTACTTGACCGGATTTAGAAAGTCGATCCAACTGTTGCCCATCCGCGGCCGGACATTGCCAAAGCCATCCAGGGCGCGCACGACGACAAACGCCGCGAGGAAGGCCAGGCCCAGCTTCCAGGCCCGGCTGTAGGCCCGACGCGGATCGTCCGCCAGCCAGTTGCCGAACAGCAGGCCCAAGGTGACAAGCTCCAGCCAGGGCAGGACCGGATAGAGGGCATACAGGCCGGGTGTCCCCCCGGGACGTATCAGGATCACGTTGACCGGGTCGTGGCTGATCGCATTCCACATGCCCAGGCCGGGATGCAGGAGCTCGGTGCCCACGAACAGGACCAGGGTCAGAGCCAGCAGGTAGACCGGTCGGAGCCGGAGGAACAGGCTGCCCAGGATCATCGTACCGCCCAGGGCGAACAAAACCCCGATATAGATGTCCAGGCCCCACCCCTCTGGGGACAGTTCCCAGGCGCGGTTGACAATCAGCAGTTGCAGGGCGATCAGCACCAGGCCGCGGATCCAAAAATGCCGCATGATGGCCCACCGGCCCCAGCCGCGCTCCCCCCGAGAGCGGGCGAAGAGCAACATACCAATGCCCATGAGGAGGAAAAAGCCCGGCGCGGCCAGGTGGGTCACCAGGCGCGTGAGAAAGGTGAGGGCGTCGTAATAGACCGGAAACACGCCGTCCCAGATCTCACCGGGCGGGTGTTTCTGGGCCACAAAATGGTTGGCGTGGTCCAACGCCATGACGACGATGCACAGCCCCCGCAACGCATCCACGGCAAAGAGCCGCGAGGCCTTTTCGCGGATTGCTACGGCGGTTCCTGCCTGCAGGCTCTCAGATATCTCCACTCGTTCCCTGCCTTTCCTTGCTCGCCGCCTCTGCCCTTGTTCGCCGCCTCTGCCCTTGCTCGCCGTGGATCACAATCCGCGGCAACGTGTGCTGGATTGTGATCCAGCACGAGCTAGCGGACAACAGCGGCTAGTCTGCTCCTCTCCGTCCCTGCCCTTGCTCGCCGCGGATCACAATCCGCGGCAACGTGTGCTGGAGTGTGATCCAGCACGAGCTGGCAGACAGTGGCGGCTACTCCAGAGGAGCCAGCCCATACACCATGTAGTTGAACAAGCTGGCATACATCGCTGCATTTGCCGCGTATTGCGCCGGCTCGGTGGCCATCGCCACAAAATGACAGCTCGCATCACCGCCGGCCAGCGCCAGGTCAATGCGGTACAGCTCGGGCCCCCCTCCGGGAACCTGGGCCTCAAAGGCATACAGATCCCAGGTAAAGGCTTCCCCCTCGTAGCGCCCGGTGCTCTCGGGCCAGGTCTCCAAGCTGAGTTGGTCTGCCAGCACGGTCACAAGCTCATCGAGGGTGGCCGGCACCGCCTCCTGCACGATGATGGCCGGGGTCTGTGACGAGTCAGCGCACTGGAAGGTGCCAGGCTCGGTCTGCTCGCAGCCAACCGGCACTACGCCGCGGATGCCAGCTTCCTCACGAAAGTACGGCATCAGGGCGATGGAGCCGGTTTCGCCTGCTGGCAGCGACGCGCTGCACGCGGTCAGAGCCGGTAGCAGGACCACGATCAGAGCTGATAGCCAATAGCGGTTCATCTAACCCCCTCTCCAGACAGTGCGCCCGGTTCCCATGTTCGCACACAGGATAGCAGTCATGTTGGGGAGTTGTCATCCCCAACATGGGGGATAGCGATGGGGGATTCCAACAGCGTCACAAGCGGTCACTCTTCCACGTTGATCTTGAGGTCAGCCAACGTGAAAGAGTAGTTCTGCGCCTCTCCCTCCAGCACGTAGCGCACCAGCGCCTCGCTGGCCAGGGTCACGGCAAACTGGATCAGGTTGCGGGCCAGGGGATAGTCGCACACGTCGGCGCCAGGGTCGAACGCGTCGCCGGGCACCCGGTAGCCCTCGTTCCACAGCACCTCGGCATAGTCGGCGTGGAGTCCCACGTGCAGGCAGGGGATGTCCTCCGCCCGGCAGTGCCCGGTCACCAGGGCCCGCGAGTCGTGATTGTCAAAGCCGTCCACGACCAGGCGCTGTCCTGAGCCCGGCGAAGGAACCTGTCCTGAACCCGGTGAAGGACCTAACAGCTTGCGCACGTTGCGCTCCGTCAGGCGCTGGCGCACGGCTGTGATCTCGACGCCCACGGCGCGGAACACCTCGGCCTGGAGCACATCCACCTTGAAGGCGCCGACATCGCTCTCGGCATAGGTCTGCGTGCCCACGTTGTGGGCCTCCACCCGGTCATCGTCGATGACCGTCACCTGGCGGACTCCCTGGCGCACCAGGTTGTCCACCAGGTTGGAGCCGACCGCGCCGGCCCCACATACGACCAGCCGGACGCGAGCCAGCCGGTCCAGGGCATCCCTGCCCCGGTAGAGCGTTTCGTGGTGAAAGGTATCCGTCATTTGCCCCCCCTGCCGTACGGTTCGACGGCCACGATCACGTTTCGCGGAAAGCGTTCTACCTCGGCGACTGGCTGCCCGTCATCCTCGTCGCTGGCAAAGAGGTAGGCGGCGAGGGAACCTTCCCCCCGGATGACGCAGAGCAGCGGCTTGCCCAGGCAACCCACCCAGGCACGCATAGTGCGCACGTCGCGGTCGCTGGGCATTGCCGCACCTGCCGGATGGGTGTGGTAAAAGCCCACGATGTCGCCATAGCGCTCATCCCGGTCCAGCACCCACGACCAGTCGAACTCGACGGAGGCAGGCCCACCCTGCTGGCGCTGCCGCAACCTGCCATACCAGATGGGGCCCCGGCGATAACCGACCAGGATAGCGCTTTCTTCGTTCATGAGCCCCTCACTGGACACGGTACAGCCGCCGGTCCCGCGCCCCCTCGCGCAGGACGCCAACCAGGCTCTGCAGGTCAAAGCGACGGTCCTGCCCCTCCAGGCAGATACCAGCGGCCACCACCGTCAGGTCCTCCTTGCTCACCGTGGAGCGGTACTGCTGCCCATCCACCGTGTACGACACGGTGTAGGCCTCCTCCCGCTCGATGTAGGAGGCCAGCTCGGCGCCGGCGTGGGCCAGGGCGTCGGCCAGGCGCACCTCGATCCGGTCGCGAGCGGCTAGCTGGACAGCCTGGTATGCCAGCCGGTACGCCTCCCGCTCCTCGGCCGTCAGGGTCGGTTTGTGCAGCGCCTCCACTGGCGTCCCGGCGTCCAGCGCCCCTCGCAGGTAGGCCGCGATGGCCGGATTGCGGCGGCGGTCCACCTCCTGAAACCAGAAATGCCCGCCGTCAAAGCGGGCAACGACCTGTTGGAAGGGCTCGGCGGCGGTCACCAGGTGGAGGCGCACCGTACCCTCGATCTGGAAACGGTGATCGCCCCACTGGGCGGGCATCGCCAGCCAGTCTCCTTCGCCAGACCCCTCGACAGATTGGGGGGACACGTCAGGAGAGGCATGGGGATAACCGCTGGCGCGGGCCACCAGCACCAGGCGTGCCGCCGGAAAGAGGGCCAGGTAGTCGCGCACCTGGCCCAGGCTCGGCCGGGCGACCACCCGCGCCCGCACCATGGATACCGGCTTGAGGATCGCCCACCCGGCCCTGTGACGGCCAGGCACCCGCAGCGTACAGACCAGGCCGGCGATCCGCACCCGCACCCGGCCGCCGGGCAGCACGGGCGCCAGAAACTCGGATGCCAGAAACTGCTGCTCGGCCGACTCCATACTTTCCAACAGGTCGTGGATGCTCATTGCAGCTTCTCCCCTTTCCCACCCTCGCCGTCCCGCGAGTCTGCACGTGGTTGTTACTTTTACAGTTCGTGGTACACTTGTGACGTTACTGGGCCTACCCTGTGAACTGCGGGATTTGAACCCGCCACGTGGCCCCGCACGCTACCGTGGCCCAACACTAACCCGGTTGGTGGGTGTGTGCCCGCCCTCTCGTAGACGGCTACCAACTATCACCAGATCGGTCCGGTCTCGGAGACCGGACCGATCTTCAGATTACTCCATTAGCTCCAACTGCCAGTTGGCCTCCTGGATCCTGGCGTCCAACTCCCGGTACTCTACCGCCAGCCGGTCGGCCAGGCCCTGGATCTCTGCAACCTCGACGGTGCTCTCGAACTTGATCTCCGACCGGCTGTACCGGCCCTGGGTCACCGTGGCGGCCTCGGCCAGCTCCCGGTAGACCTCGTTCCTCATCCGCAGCACCTCCCTGCTGGCCAGCGCATCGGAGAGCATGGTCCCGCCGGCGAGCTCGCTGGCGCTGTTGGTGCGGTTGATCCGCTGGATCAGTTGCACCAGCGTTTCCGATATCTCTTCCATTTCCACCATCAGCAGGGCCGGATCTTCGGCTGGCTTGTCGCCCTGCTGGACCTTGGCGTTCCGCAGCAGCCGCTCCCTGAGCTGGGCCAGCCGCTTTTGGTAGTCCGCCCGCAGTATCAACGCTTCGGCTAGCTTCATTGTACACCTCCAAGCACGAGTTGTTGGGCAGATCGACAATCTGCCCGGTGTCCCGTTTCAAGTCTCAACCTGGGCCAGTTTCGCAACTGGCCCAAGCATTTTTCCTCTCACGCTGGCTTGCGCTCCGGCAGCGGGTAGGCCATGATGTCCAGCAGCAGGTCCAGCCGGCTGGGCCGCGTCAGCAACGGCAGCAGGTTGGGCAGCGCATAGTAGTCGCCGGTGAACTGGTAGGCGTCAAAGGCAATGCGCTCCTCCTGGCAGTCCTGCTCCAGATAGTTCACAGCCCCCTGTGTCTTGACGAACACGACGTGGGGGTCCGCCCCTAGCTCCTCGCGATAGCGCTTGAGCGTCGACACAAAGCGGGGCGGGACGTTCTCCCCTTCGTCGGTCACCATGACAATCTGCTCCACCACCTGCCCCTGGCGACGCATCATCTCCACGGCTACGCCACAGGAGGTCTGCCCGCCGGGCTGGATGCCCAGCAGCGCCTGCTCCCAGTCGGCCAGTGAAGGTGTCTCCACCTCAGCACGCTCCTCCTGGCCCCGCGACAGGAACCGCTGCACCAGGCCCATCCGGCCCTCCTTCTGGAAAGTGATGGGATAGGCCATGCTGTCAAAGGCATAGACCCACAGCTCCGCCTCGCAGATGCTGGCGATCATGGCGCCGATGCGCTTGCCGATCTCGATGGCCTGTTGCATCGAGCCGCTCTTGTCGATCAGCAACGCGGTCGAGCGCACAATGGTGCCCTTGGCCCGTACCTGGGCCTCGGTCACGGCATCCAGCTTGTCCGCCACGTCCTTCGACACACCGGCTGCCTCAGCCGCCACCTTGGCCTTGTAGGCCGACACCCGCTCGTCGGTCTGGGCTGCCTCCAGCTTGGCCTCGATGAGGGCCTTGACCTCCGGGTTGTCAAAGGCGCCGCGCCGCTTGAGCGAACCCATGTTGTTAATCAACTCCTGGGCGCTCATGCGGTCGATCAGGGCCACCAACACCGTGGGCGTCATCTGCTTGATGACCGAGGCCGCCACCCGGTACGGGATACGCTTGTCGACGATGGCCCGCGCCTGCTCGGCCGGCGTCCGCGCCTGGGCGATGGCCTTCAGGGCGTACAGCCGCGAGTCGGGCGGCGGATTGTCGTCGAACAGGATGGCCTGGGCCCGCGGCGAGGGCGCGATGTGCAGGCTGGCATACATGCGCTTCATGGTCTGCCGCGCCTGCAGCACCGAGCTGTCAAACCAGTTGGCGTCGGCCTCGCGCTCGCGCAGGTAGCGGGTGATCTCGGTCTTCATCGAGCGCGGCACGTTGGCCATCAGGCCCCGCTTCTCGACGGCAGCCCGGGCGCGATCGCCCTGCCCCACCTGGCGCCGGACCGTCCGGCCCTTGACAAAGTCGAGCACACGACCCACCTGGTAGGGCGGCATCTGGCGCAGCAGGGCCAGACCCACGTCGCGGTGGCCTGGAAAGTTGCTCAGCACCAGGCACACGACGAACATCTCCTTGTGGTCGCGGATCTCGCCTTCGTCGGCGTACCAGGCCGCCAGTTGCACGTAGAAGCGCGGGTCCTGCTGGATGATCTCCTGGTGGACCAGGTAGACATCGTCGAGGTCGCGGTGCGGCGTGACCAGCAGCGTGTTCAGCAGCTTCAGACGCAGATCCTGCTCGTTCATGGTCATGATAGGCCTCCTTGTGAACTGGTTCCTTTCTCTCCCTTGACAGCCTTGGGAGAGGACGTTGCACCCTGAGGACCGGCGCGTACAAGTTACCAAAGCGATTGGGGTTAAACGCCGGATTTGAACCGGCAACCGCCGGGTCCTAAGCCCGGTGCTCTACCATTGAGCTAGTTTGTAAGCTTTGGCTGTATGGGTACGCGCCGATCCTCAGGATACAAGTCCAGAATGACAAGCCAACGGCTCGCAGTGGATCGCGTGCAACCTCCGGCTGCCATCCACTACACTTCTGCCGAATCTGACGATCCGTCAGGAGCGATGAACGTTTCCAGAATGACGAATGTACAAACTCAATTGGCGGTCCCGGCGGGACACGATCCCGCGACTCTTGCTCGACAGGCAAGCATGTTTCCGCTACACCACAGGACCAGGTTGGGATGTACAAGTTTGAAAAGCTTTGTCAGCACAGGACCGCTCTGCCATTGAGCTACGCGCGCTCGAGTGCGCGCGTCTGGACTCGAACCAGAAACCATTCCCTCGTGAAGGGCTGTGTGTATGCTTTTCCGGTCAGGGTACATCCCAGGCGGAGTGGGCAGGATTCGAACCTGCACGGGCCAAAGCCCTGCGGTTTAGCACACCGCTGTCATACCGTTAGACCACCACTCCGAGGATGGGTTCGTTCCTGGCCGCCATCCCACGGCCTTTTGGGCACCGCGCTGCCTGCAGCGAGCCCGCTGTCTGCAGCGCGCCCTCTTGGGCGCCTATGCCTGTTTCATAGGCGCCAGGCTTGAGCCAACACTCTTGATCCTTGCCTGGCGCAGGTAAACCCGTTCGTACGCCTGCGCCAGGCCATATCTTGTCGAGCCACCGGCCTGCACGAGTTCGGGCAGCGGTTTGGTCGTGCATGGTCGGCGTATCCCCGCCGGGGGGGGTGTCGGACCCCAGCTCACTTAAGAGCCCAGTTTGTACGCTTCCCAGGTAGGGGTGCAGGCCGGTGGCAGACTGGTTCACAAAGGCCACTACCTCTCAACCGAACACGGCCTCGGGCCGCACGGTGATGTTGCCGGTGGCATGCCGTTCGACGACATAGGGCGCGAGCTTGCGCTCCGGTACGTCCAGATAGCGGGCCAGCGCCCGGCGCACTTCGCGGTCGGTGCTCAGGTCGCCGATGTCGAGTATGGTGAACGGAATCGTGTAGCTCCGGCCCTCAAAGCGAATGTGGACCACACGCTCCTGGTAAGAACCCCGGGTCATGGTATTGCCTCCTTTCCACGAAATCAAGAGGGGACGTGAGTTCAGCCAGTCTGGCCCCCACGTCCCCTCAATGCGCACAAGCGTGTCGTATACCTACGTCACAACCTGCCTCCGGCATGGGTACGGCGAGACCAAAGCCTACTGGGTGCAAGCCAGGCAAAGCCTGCAAGGTACTCATCCTTGCTTGCACTCCCCCAGTTGTCTATGTGTCCTTGTTTCCTTGCCATCATGCCTGGTCTCTCCACTACTTGCTACCTACTGTGTCTCACACTTGGCAATTCGACCTATGCTTGCTTAGCTGCTTATAATATACCACACTTTGGAACACTTGTCAAATTAGAAACCCAAAAAGGCAAAATAACTGCTGACTATTCTTCGCTCTAGCCCTCGTCCCCGAGGGCGGCGGACGCCCCCGGGACGGGGGTTCTGAGCATGCAGCAAAATAAGTGCTGACTATTCTTCATGGCGTTCCTGGTAGCGTTTCATCACGGCATAGGTGTTGGCCAAGCCCAGCGGTTTCCCCGAGCAAGAGACAAAGAGGTGTGCGCTATCCGTGTCGGGGCGTTCCCGCTCCAGGTACTCTCCCAATCCGTTTTCGAGGTACTCGTCCAGTCCCGGTAGGTCTTCCCACGTCAAATTGATAATCGTCGGTATCTTCCAGCCATCGTCCAGCATGTGTTGGATGGCACTGTCACGCAGCTCGTTCTTCGCCTGGCGCTTTCTGGCCGACCGCGCTGCGAGGTTCCGATAGTGATCGGGTCCATACCTGGCGCTGGTACTGAGTCCGGCCTGGCGCCGGATCTCGTCGTAGCGGTCACCATGGAGCTCCATGGTGCGTTTCCCTCCGAGCGATCCGATCCGCCGGTAATATCTGCCATTGCCGTGGCGCGCTTTGGTGGTCTCGCCGCCTAACTTGCCGGCTCGTTTGTGATGTGCACTGCTGGGCACAAGGTCCCTCCATTCGTAAGGTTGTATAGCTGTACATAGTATATCGCAGGTCGTTCTTTCTGTCAAGTGTATGCGCGCAGGAGGCAGTGACTGTGCCAGCGCCAGTGTCGTAGAGAACCTTTTACGGATCTGGCGCAGCCGCCGGTTCCCGCGCTGTTGGGCTCCTACGACGCGCTGTTGGCCGGGGATGCGGATTCGCTGCGTGAACTGTTCACAGTCGACCCCAGCATCAACGCGCCACCCCAGGGTCACCTCAGGGGTGAGGCGCCAGTTATCCAGACAGCGAGCATCTATGACGGCGTGGCACCGCCGTCTGAGCATTGAACATGCGAGCGGCCTTGCATTGCGGCAATGAACTTTTTCGTGTATACTGCGTTCACACTTGTGGGCACAAGTATGTGCGGGCAGCACGAATGACCGAATTTGGTGAGGCAGGGCAGTTGCACAGTTGTGCCTGTGGGGTGGTTGCAGTGTTGCCCAGCCCGGCACGTCGAGTGGCCGAATCTTGCGCCACTTGTAGACAAGGCATATCGCTATGAGGCCCAGATCGCGAACGCATGCCACCGAGCTGCTTTCATCTGGAATACGGAAAGCAGCACAGATAGGCCCTCCCCTCTGGATATCCATCCTTGTCTACGTCCTACTCAGCATATTGATGACCTGGCCACTGGCCTCACAACTGAACTCCCACGTTCCCACGCCGGACAGCGACGTATTCAACGTCTACTGGGGCAACTGGTGGGTGCGCACTGCCCTTGGCAGCGGACGGAACCCATACTTTACCGACTATCTTATCTATCCAGAAGGGTTCAATCTCATCAGCTTCGCATTCAGCCCTTTTCTGGCCCTATTGTGGATCCCCCTGAGCTGGTTCTTGCCCCCGCTTGCGGCCTACAACCTCGTATTCCTGGTGACCATCGTGCTCTGCGCTGTGGCCATGGACCAGTTGGTGCTCTACCTCACCGGCAATGCCTGGGCAGCGATGGTGGCAGGCATCACCTTTGCCTTTGCCCCCAGCCTTGTCGCCGAACGGCTACCCCACCTCAATCTGTCGGCCTTGTTCTGGATCCCGTGGGCAGTTCTGGTCCTGACAAGACTGATGCGCGAAGCCAGGGTGCGGGATGCCATCCTGTTGGCTGCCATGGTCGGATTGGCGTTCCTGACCAGGCTGCAGGTGGGGGTTCTGGTCGTACTGTTCACCGGCGTCTATTTCGTTGGACTGGCGTTGGTCGACCGTAAGAGCTGGCACAGGTTAGCCCTGCGCAGGCTTGTGCTGGCCGGCCTGATATCACTGCTGCTACTTACTCCTTTGCTCCTCTATGCATGGCAATCGCTGCAACAGGAGGGAGGCGCCGACCTGCTGCGCGGGGCTGCGGATCAGTACCAGACCGATCTACTGGCCTATGTCCTGCCCACCCCGCAGAACCCCCTCTTTGGTTCCTGGACTGTCGACATTTATGGGCAGAAATTCGCAGTGAACATGCAGTATTGGGCCTACATAGGCTTCGTGCCCCTCCTGCTCGCGCTCTACGCTACGGTATCGCGCCCGCGACAGGCTCTGCCCTGGCTGCTGGCAGGCCTTACCTTCTTCATATTGGCCCTGGGGCCCATTCTCCGGCTCAACGGTGAGGTCTATCCGGCTATCAAGCTGCCCTACAGCTTGGCCACAGACCTGTTCTCCGCCATCGGCCTCAATTGGCCCAACCGCTTCAACCTGTGCCTGATGGTCGCCGTCAGTGCCCTGGTTGGGATGGCTTGCGCTCATATCCTTTCCCGACCCAGAAGGGCCTGGCTCGTCGGTTTGGCTGCATTGCTCATCCTGGGCGAGTTCCTCGTGGTCCCCCTACCGACGATCCTTGCCCCGCCACACTCGGATTTCTACGATCAGATGGCCACAGACGGTGAGGACTATGCCATCGTGGATCTGCCGCTGACGCGGGCCGATGGCGAGATCCATCGTTACTACCAGACAATCCATCAAAAGCCCATCGTTGGAGGCTGGGACCACCGCACGCCCGCCAGCGCGTTTGACTTTATTGCAGCCAATCCCCTGCTGGCACAATGGTTTGAGGAAGACCAGTCCGGCGTGCCGCTTCCCGTCGACACAGCCCTGGCCCAACTGGCAGAGGCCAACGTACGTTACATCGTCATCCACAAGGACCAGGTCAAAGGTATTCCCGAAAGCGTGCGCGGCCTGGTGGGCATTCTGAACCCCGTGTACCAGGACTACAGCATCATAGTCCTTCCCGTTGGAAGCACGTCGAGTGAAGGGTACAACGTGGCTCAATGGTTTGGCAGAGATCTGGGCCTGGTGGAGCCAGTCGCCTTCCTCCACCTGCCTTGGGATGGGCGCCCGCCCCTGCTTTCCCTCTACATCTGCTGGATAGGTGACGGGCAAGGGGACACTGCCGACAGCTACCGTGTGACTCTGACTGGGCCCAATGGTGCTCCATCACCAGCTGGCACACCACCTTTGGGTGACGTCACAGTCTATGACGAGACTACCTCCTTGCCAGACGCCTCGCAAGGCCTGACCTGCGACACCCAGTACTTGGAACTTGCGGCCCCTTTGCAGAACGGTGAACATATCCTTGCCATCACACCTTTGTCTGAGGACCAGTCGCTCGGAACCTATACAACCTCGCAGCCGATCCACGTTCTTCAGACACGAGACGGTACCGAGTTCCCGGCGATGGGCACCTCATCCCCTGTTGCTTTCGACGCACCCATGGAGTTGCTGGGGTACAACATGGTAGGCGGGGATGGCTTTGTGTGGGTCGATCTGTTCTGGCGCAGTACGGCCAAGCACCAGGGATCCTATTCCTTGTCAGTACAACTTGCAGATCCGGAGAGCGGGCAGTGCTTTGCGCACGTCGAAAACGTCATTCCAGAACACGCGTGGAAAGAGGGAGATCTCTACCAGGAACGCCGCTTCTTGTGGCTCAACGACGTCGCGCCAGGACGATATCCTCTGAGTATTGCGCTCCAGGGACCCCCAGCTCCGCAACCGTACGCCGGCGAGCCAACGCCAGGGGAGACTGCTGTGCTGGAAGTACCGCTGCTGGTGTTGCCGGCTTCGGCGAAAGGCTCCGAGGTGCCGGAGCCGGGATGGATTATCGCCTACACCCTCGCTGAATAGGTGATACTTGGCGTTCACGGGGCGCGATCACCGGGGGCGGCCCATGATGACCTGAACGTGGTGGACCTCGCCATCCCGCAGGGCCGGCACGACGTTGCCCGGGATCGCCCGGCCATCGACGTGGACCGACCCGATCCCACTGCACACGTGCTCGGGATTGCTGACCTCGATCTGGTACACTGCATCCCGGAATTCCCTGGACAGGGCAAAGCTATCCCACTCCGGGGGGATGCAGGGGTCGATCAGCAGGCCTTCGTAGGTGGGCCTGATGCCCAGGATGTGCTGCGTGGCTGCCAGGTAGGTCCAGGCGGCGGTCCCGGTCAGCCAGCTATTGCGGGCCAAGCCGAACTGGGGATGCTCGTCCCCCAGGATGTTCTGGGGGTACACGTAGGGCTCACATTCAAACTCGTGGATCTTTTCGTTCTTGGCGGCGGGGTTGATCTGGTCATAGTAGGCAAAAGCACGCGCTCCATTCCCGACCATCGTCTCGGCGATGATAACCCAGGGATTGGCGTGTAGAAAAATGCCACCATTCTCCTTGGCCCCCGGTGGATAGGTGGTGATCCCACCCTTGCCCGGATCGTAGTCGTTGTAGCCCGGCGCACTCAACTTGATACCGTTTCGCGTGTTGAGCCTGGCGAATACTGCCTCCAATGCCGCCTGCGCCCGTTCGGCCCTGGCGAATCCAGAGATGACGGGCCACGACTGGCCGTTGGCATAGATCTGGCCCTCCGCATTGGACCTGGCGCCCAGGGGATCCCCACCAGCATCGAAATAGCGCACGTACCATTCACCATCCCAGGCGCACCCGTTGACTCGGGCTCTCATCTCCTGGTAGTACCCCGTGTAGCGCTCTGCTGACGCGGCATCGCCCAGGTGGCGGGCGAGGTCGATCATTTCGAGAAGAACTTTGCCGTACAGGTTGGCCACAAACAGGGATTCCGCGCCTGACGGCAGGTTTACCGAGTCGTTCCAATCGGCAAAGCCCAGCAGCGGCAGGCCGTGGGCGCCGGCACTCTCCCGGGTGAACTCGATGGCCCGCTCCAGGTGTTCGCACACGGTGCCGGCCTCGATGGGCCGCCCCTCCCTGTCCGCCTCGTAGAAAGGGATGATCTCCTCCAGGAAATCCAGGTCGCCCGTCTCCTTCAGGTAAGCGCTGACGGCGAGCACAGCCCACAGGTGATCGTCGCCATAGTACTGCGGCGCGCCTTCCACCTCCCCAGCATCACCCCGGCTCCCGATCATGGTCAGGGGGTTGAACTGGTGCAGGGCCGAGCCCTCTTGTCTCTGCACCCGCAGCAGCCGTTGGATGAGCCCCCTGCCTTCGCGCGGTGCCAGTGCCAGGAGGCCTATCACGTCCTGAGCGCTGTCCCGGAAGCCGATACCCCGCGCGCCAAAGCCAAGCTGGTAGAGGGAGAGGTAGCGCGACCATTGGTTGGTGATGTAGCACTGTCGCGGGTTGTGGATGTTCAACATGCGATTCATGTCGGCGTCGGGCGTGTCCACCTGCACGCGCGACAGGCAGTCATCCCAGAACCTGGCCAGTTCCTCAAAGGCCTCGCTCACGCGTTCCTCACGCCTGAAGGCCTGGATCTGGGGCAGCGCCTGCTGGATGCTCGCCGCCTGGCCCAGTTGGGTGATCAGTCGCACGGTCTCGCCGGGTTGAATCTCGCCCAGGTGGTGGAGCAGCGCCGCGATGTTGTCCCCCCGGTGCGCCTCATAGTTGCCCAGCTCTGCCCCCTGCAGGCCCATGGGATTGGCCCAGGTGCCACCATCCCGGTCGCCCAGGAACCGGGCACGGTCTGACTCGAAGGACGAAACCGGCAGGTTGGAAGTGAAATAGTTGACAGCCGTGTCCTTTCGCATGAATGCGAACTGGGCGAGGATCTTGAGGCCAGCGCGCTCCCGGTAGATCCGGCTCTGCATCGTCTGCGGTACCCAGTCGGCGTTGGTGAATTGTTTGAGGGCGTCAAAGTGAGTGAACTCGACGACCGGTATAGCGTCGAGCGCCAGAGGACCGGCTGAGAGGTTTGTGATTCTTATGTCGCGTACCACCCGGCTGTCGCCCAGCGGCACGAAAATGGTCACGTCTGTGCGAATGCCGTAGAACTCGGAGACGATCCGGCTGTACCCCAGGCCCACGTGGCATTCGTAGCGATCGAAGCGATCCAGGGTGGGCACATAGTAGGGCGAAAAGACTTGATAACTCCCTCCCTGCCTGAACCGCAGGTACAGGGTCTCTCCCTGGAAACTAGAGGTGGGAAGTTGGGGGATGTATTTGGTGATGCGGTTCAGCGCTGGATCTCCCTTGCAGATCAGCGCCCCACCGGTGTGGTCCACAAAACCGCCGAAGGCCAGCGTACCCACATAGTTGATCCAGCGGACCGGCGTTCTCGGCGTCGTGATCACATACTCGCGTTTCTCGTCGTCAAAGTATCCGCAGTTCACCGTCGCAACTCGCGCAGGAGAGGACCCGCCCGTGCCTTGGTGGTCCTCCGCCCCGGCCTCGATCACTCCTCTGCATAGCGGAAACAGGCCACCCAATGATCAGGTTCCACCTCCAGCAGCGCGGGCCTGAACATGTCACACCCCATCTCCTCGTCCCCATAGGGACACCGTCCGTAGTAGACGCAGCCGGCGGTGAGCACCGAATGCTTTGCCCTCAGCTCCACCTCTACCTCTTCCCATTTTCTGTCCAGGCGTGGCACGGAGGCCATGAGCATCTGTGTGTAGGGATGCATTGGATCGTCAAATACCTTCCCGGTCGTGCCCATCTCCGCAACACACCCTCTATAGAGGATCACGGCCCTCTCGCTTATATAGTGTCCCAGCGACAAGTCATGGGTGATAAAGAGGATGGACAGGCCACGGGATTTAAGCTCTGCCAGCAGGTTGAGCACATCGATGCGGGTCGAGGCATCGAGCATACTGATGATCTCGTCTGCCACGAGAAACTGGATGTCCAGCAGCAGCGCCCGGGCGATGAGGAATCGCTGGAGCTGCCCGCCACTGAGCTGGTGGGGGAACTTGTTCAAAACATGCTCGGGGTTCAGGCCAACCGCTTCCAATGAGGTGTTCACCTTGTCGTTCCATTCCCGGTCACCTATCCCCGGATAGAACTCTTCCCGGACCGTTCTGAAAACCCGGTCGGCCTTAAAGATCGGGTTGTAGGAACTGAACGGATCCTGGAAGACTCCCTGTACCTTGCGATAATATTCCTTTAGGTCGCCCTTGTCCAGGGTGGAGACGTCGACGCCGTCAAAGACAACCGAACCCGAGCTTATCGAGATCAGGCGCAGGATCATCTTCCCGATGGTGCTTTTACCACTTCCGCTCTCGCCGATCAGGGAGACGACCTCTCCCACTTTTACATTAAAGCTCACGTCGCTGACTGCGACGAGTTCTTTTGCTCCGAAGGTTCCAACCTTGTAGACCTTGGATATTCTGTCAAGCCTGAGCATGCGTTTCGGACTCCTTCCAGCAGGCAACAAAGTGGTCCTTCTCGAGTTCGATGAACGGCGGCACCTCGAGGCATTTCTCAAATGCGATGGGACACCGCTCCCTGAACCGGCAGCCAATCGGAGGATCCAGGAGCAACGGCGGGGTTCCGGGAATGCCTGTCAGTCTTTTCTCAGCATACTTGACGCCCACTTCCGGCAGGGACGAGATCAACGCCTTGGTATAGGGATGCCGGGGGGCATGGATGATCACCTCGGTAGGGCCCTTCTCTGCCAATTGCCCGGCATACATGATCATGATGCTGTCCGCAATCTGGTAAAGGATCGACATATCATGGGTGATGACGACCACGCTCTTGACGATCTCCCGGTCCCGGAACTCGACAAGCATTTCTGCAACGGCCTTCTGGCTGGACACGTCCAGGGCCGAAGTGATCTCGTCGGCCAGGAGCAGGGAAGGGTTCAACAGTGTCGACAACACCATGACCATCCTCTGCTTCATTCCACCGGACAGCTCTATGGGGTACATGTCCAGCACGTCGTGGCTCAGCTCGACAAGATCCAGCCTCCTCTTGAGTTCAGGCAGGGTAGCTTTGAAGCTCACCTTTCTCGAACCGAGTAGCTCTGCCGTCATCTTGCCGATCTTTCGCGTCGGGTTCATGGCATTCATGGCATACTGCGGTATGACCGAGATCTCTTTGAAGCGAAAGTCGTTCATCCGCTCCTCGTCCTGGATGGGCAGTTCCTGACCGTCGAGCGTGACGCTGCCCCCGACCAGTTTCATGGGGGGGACGAGGAGGATCAGGCTGTTGCTGAGCGTGGACTTGCCGCAGCCCGATTCACCTGCCAGCCCCATGATCTCCCCATCGGCGACGGTGAACGTGGCGTCCTCGAGCGCCTGCACATCGCCGTGCAGGGTCTGGTAGTAGACAGTCAGATTCTCTATTTGTAGGCTCACGATTTCACATCTCCCTGAGCTTGGGATTAAAGACCTCGTCCAGCCCAACGTTCATGATGTACATGGCGCCGACGATGGCCATGATGGCCAACCCCGGTGGGACGAACCACCACCACATCCCCAGATGGAGTGCGCCCCACAGGACGGCGTTGTTCATCATCAGGCCGAGCGAGATGCCCTGCGTTGGACCGAGGCCGATGAAATCCAACGTGGCTGCCGTGAGGATCGCGCCTCCAAACAGGAGGATGAAGGTCATGAACAGGTAGGACATCATGTTGGGCGCGATCTCGGTAAAGATGATCTTTCGATCCTTCATTCCGCTCAGCCTTGCCAGATCGACGAACTCCCTGGTGCGCAACGAGAAGGTCTGCGCCCGGATGGCCCTTGCCGCCCAAGGCCAGGTAAAGAACCCGATGAAGAGGGCCTCGACGAGGATGCCCCTGACTTCGAGATAGGCGGCGATGATCAACAGGACCGCCAGTGTGGGGATGACAATGACGACATTGGTCATCACGTTGAGGGCCTCGTCGACGAGACCACCCCGATACCCGCCTATGAAACCAACAAGCATGCCGATAATGAGCGCAATCCCCCCACCGATGACGCCCACGAGAAACGTCGCTCCCAGGCCGAGTACAAACTGGGTGAAGACATCCTGCCCGAATGTCGTGGTCCCGAACCAGTATTCGGACGACGGCGGCTGAGCCCCTGGCCCCACATAATCATTCGGTTCGTAGTCGGTGAACATCGGACCCACAAAAGTGAGGACAAGGAAGAAAAGGACCACGGCCAAGCCGATGCGCAGCTTGTTGTTCCTCAGCGCAAAGTAGAGAAATTCGCTCTGTTGTTTCTTTTTGGCCATGCCTATTCTCCCTGCATCCCCCTTCGCGTCCTGGGATCCACAATCACGTAGGCGATATCAATCAGGAAATTGGCGAGCAACACGCCAATGATGATAAAGAGAAAAGTCCCCTGGATAAGAAAATAGTCCTGGTTCTGAATGGCCTGCAACAGCAGGTAGCCGAGTCCGGGGTAGGAAAAGACGATCTCTGTGGCCAGGGCCCCCGCCACGATCACACCGAGCTGCAGGGCCAGGCCGGTGAGCTGGGGCAGCACAGCGTTTCGGAACGCGTACTTTCTAACCAGCTTTCTCGGCGCGCCCAGCGCTTCGAGATAGTGTGCATAATCCGCTTCCAGCTCATAGATGATCATGTTGCGCATGCCGATGGCCCACCCCCCAAACATCACCAGGAAGAGGGAGAGGAAAGGCAGGAACCAGTGTTCCAGGACGCTTCCGGCAAAGGCCAAAGACAGGTGAGGCCGCATCGAAAAGCTGTAGGCACCCGCAATAGGAAAGATGTCCAGAACCATGCCGAGTGCCCAGGCCAGCAAGAGCCCAAGCCACATGTAGGGCGTTGCCGTGAGGAGATAGCCGAGGGGCAGTAGGGTGTTGTCCAGCCGCTTGCTCCGCGCGGCAAAGGCACCGAACCAGTTTCCCGCAAACCAGCTCAACAGTATGGACGGAACCAGGAGCATAAGGCTGTAGGGAATGGCATCTTTGATGGCGTCCATCACCGGCGTCGGAAACAGAAACACGCTGGTCCCCAGATCGCCGTGCAACAGGGCATTCCAGAAGTTGAGGTACTGCTGCCAGATAGGCACATCCAGGCCAAAGGCCGTGGTATAGTACCCGTACATCACCTCCGCAGCTTCGGCATGCAGCTCGGCCCTACTTAGCAGCCTCTGAACCGGATTGCCGGGCATAAATCGTGGAATCAGCCAGTCGATGCTCACCGCGACAAAGAACGTAACCACATAGATGAGCAGTTTTCTGCTGAAATAGCTTCTCACGTCGCCTCCTTCTTGAAAGAAGGTGCTTCCTTTGTCAGAACAGGGGAATAAACCGCCCCTCCCACCAACTCAGAGAGGGGCGGGTCTGCATCACGACAGCGGCTGTAGGGGCGCATTGCGATGCGCCCCTACAGAGGCAGCCACCCCCACGGCATGCAGCCAGAAGTGGTGGTACCCGGACACGCTACTCGACTACCGGCTGCATCTCGGTGAGCGCAAGCAGGAAGCCGTATTGGACATAGTTGTTCCAGGTGATGGGGTAGTAATGGGGAGCCCCCTCCCTGTCCGATGGGAGGTTGCTCCAGTGGGTCGTATTGCCCTGGTACCACGCCCCGTTGTACCACAGGGGGATGGTGGGCAGGTCTTGCAGCATGATCTCCTGCAGGGCTGACATGACCTCCTGCATGGCCTCCTGGTCGTCCAGCGGCGTCTTGTCCAACTGGTCTACCAGGTCAAACGCTTCCTGATTGTCGTAGCGGCCAAAGTTGCCATTGGTCATCCGCTCCGCGATCGGGCTGCGGAACACCCACTCAACGTAGGTCCAGGGGGTGTTGCTCAGGCCGGAGCCAAAGTTGTTGATGGCCATATCGAACGTGCCACCATAGAGCTGGTCCTCGTAACCCCCATAATCGGGGAAGTCAGGCACCAGGTTGATACCCACCGCTTGGGCACTGCGGGCGATGACGTTGATCGACTCCATCCAGTCGGTCCAGCCAAAAGGCACGATGACCTTGAGCTCGAACGCGGAACCATCCGGCGCTTCGACAAAGCCATCGCCATCGGTGTCGGCGTATCCGGCATCGGCCAGAATCTGCTTGGCCTTGTCCGGATCGTAGCTGAAGCCATACTGCGCCACCAGATCCTCGTCCAGGTACTGGAGCCAAGCTGGGCTGGGCAGAAGTCCAACCGGGTTGGCTGCCGAGACGATTCCACCATAGACCACGTTCACGATCTGGCTCACGTCGATAGAGTTCGCCAGCGCGCTTCGGAATGCCGGGTCATCCATCGGCGGTTTGGTCAGGTTCAGCCACAGGCAGGCCGTATTCGCCGCAAGCATGTACGGGGGGTCGGGGTAGTAGGTTTCGATCCCGTACCCGCCCTCAACCAGCGTCTTGACGCCGGGGAGGAAGTTGTTGCTAAAGTCGAGGTCGCCTTGCAGAATCATGCCCAGCGAGACGTTGTTGCTGCGGTTGACGAGGTCGACGATCCGTTCCGGGGTGACCTCCAGGCCCAGCAGTTCCGTCGCCCACCAGTTGGGATTCTTGACCCAAACCATGCGGTCCTGACCGTGGGTGTCGTACAGGTAGGCCCCCGAGCCAACCGGGTTCTCGTTCGCTCCGGCGGTGACCTCCTCTTCCGTTCTGTCGGCCCAGATGTGCGCGGGAACGATCGAAATCTGGCTCAGGTAACGCGACCACTGGTGGTAGAGGGGATCGCCGAATTCGAACAGCAAGGTGTAGTCATCCACCTGCTCGATGCTGTCCAGCCATTCCCACAGGATGCTGTAGGGAAGGGCAGCGAACTCCTGGCCGAGGTCGAAGGTGAGCTTGACATCGGCGGCTGTGATCGGTTGGCCATCGCTCCAGTTCATGCCCTCCCTGACCTTGATCTCATAGGTATTGTCATCGACCCACTCGCCGCTTTCCGCCAGCCAGGGGATCATTTCGTCGGTCAGGGGATCGTACAGGAACAGTGTCTCATACAGGAGTCCTTCGACTCCCATGGCCATGCTCCAGTCCGTGAGTGGGTTCCAGTCGGACGGCGGACCCCAGGATGTGCCGGTGGTGTAGAGGGTCTCGCTCCGTTCGTAGGTGACTTCTGCAGGTTCTGCGGGCACCGCCGTAACCTCGACCTCGACCGGCACCTCGACCTCAACCTCCACGGTCTCGACGACTGTGACCTCCTTCTCAACCTCGACCGTCTCGACGACGGTCACCTCTTTTTCCGTCTCGACGACGACCGTCTCCTTGATCACCTGAGGCTCGGGTGTCGGGCCACAGGCCGATACCAGGAGCGCAAGCATGCTCACAACGATCAAGATGGACAGTATTTTGAAACGCATCTTTCTTTCCCTCCTTTTGTAAGGTCAATTTCCAATCATCCATTCTCAACCTTGTCAACAACAAATTGCCCACAGTCGCTCTCGTTACCACCTCCCTTCTGATGGGTCGGACTGCGCTTCAAAGCGCCGCTCCAAGCCGAATACGCTCCTCAGCTTGTCTCTTTCCTTTCAGCCTCCCGAGTGTTCCTTGATGTATTCGACGAGCTCATCTACCTGCGTGTAAGCAAGGCAGGTGACCGTATCGGCGGCTCCATAGTAGATGGCCATGCGGCCGGTCGGCGCATCCGTCAGGGCTGCGCAGGGAAAGACAACGTTGGGCGTATCGCCCACACATTCGTACAGCGTTTGAGGGGAGAGAAGGTAAGGCGCCGACCGGTACAGGACCTTCCAGGGTTCCTCGAGGTCAAGCAGGGCAGCCCCCATGCTGTACACAAAGCCATTGCACGACGTCAGCACGCCGTGGTAGATCATGAGCCAGCCCTCGTGCGTTTCGATGGGCGTCGGGCCGGCACCGACCTTGGTGCTCTGCCAGCCCCATTCCCGCGTCGGTGCCATCACGTGGCGGTGGCACCCCCAGTGGCACATGTCTGGGCCTTCGCTGTAGAAAATGTCGCCAAAGGGCGTGTGTCCCGTGTCACTGGGGCGGCTCAGCATGGCATACTTGCCGTTGATCTTGCGGGGAAAGAGGACGCCGTTGCGGTTGTAGGGCAAGAAGGCGTTCTCCAGTTGGTAGAACACCTCAAAGTCGTGCGTGTAGGCGACGCCGATGGTCGGCCCGTGATAGCCATTGCACCAGGTCACATAGTACCGGTCTTCGATCCAGCAGACGCGGGGATCATACTGGTGTTCGAACGATTGGAACTCGGGGACATCCGTGACCAGCTCGATCGGCACCTCCTCGATCTCCCAGTCTATGCCATCCCTGCTCCGGCCGCTGTGAATTCGCATCTCGCGCATCGTGTTGTCCACACGAAAGACCCCCGCGAACCCATCCTCGAAAGGCACGACGGCGCTGTTGAAAATGCTATTCGACTGGGGGAGCAGATCTCGTGGGATGACCGGATTACGAGTCGAGCGCCACACGACCTGGGCAGCGCCCTCTGGCTTCTCCTCCCAGGGAATGTTGGGCAAAGCAGATCCTACGATCATCGTCGTGCGCACATCTCCCACGCCAGCCATTCTCCTCCTGTGCAACTAGCCTGCCAGGGCACCGCACGAATCCCGGACGACGAGCTTGGCAGGCAGGACGATCTTGTGCGCGGGCGCCTGCTCGTCCGGCGGATGCTCCAGCAGGTTCAGCAACAGCTCTGCAGCCATCGACCCCAGGCGCTCGATGGGCTGGCGCACGGTCGTCAAGGCGGGCTCTACAGCGCTGGCCAGAGGGATATCGTCAAAGCCGACCAGGGCCACGTCGTCAGGCACCCGGCGGCCGGCTTCGCGGAGCACCTTCAGCGCGCCGACGGCCATGCTGTCACTCGCAGCAAAGATGGCAGTGGGCGACGACGAGAGCAACCGCTGCGTAGCTGCCTGTCCGCTGCCTTCGGTAAAGTCCCCTGCCACGATCAGGGAATCGTCCACAGGGATGCGGTGTGTCTCCAGGGCCTGCCGGTACCCTTCCAGGCGATCCTCACCGCTGGCCATGTTCAGCGGACCGGTGATCGTGGCGATCCGCCGGTGTCCCAGGTGGATCAAATGCTCGACTGCCATCCGAGAAGCTGTGACATTGTCGACATCCACATAGCTGACCCGTTCGTCGGGATGGCGTCCGGCCATGACAAAGGGGACGCCGTCGCGCAGCAGCTTGGGGATAAGCGGGTCATCCATGTGGATCGAGGCGATGATCATGCCATCCACATAACCGCCGCGGACCACGCGGCGGTACATGTCTCCTTCGCCCGTAGGATCGTTGAACAGGGAAAGCATGAGGTGATAGCGGTTGGTGTTGCAGGCGCCTGTGACGCCACTCAGAAAGAGGACGAAAAACGGTTCGGTGAAAAGGATGGTTACTGCCTCGGGGATGATCACGCTGATGATATGGGAGCGGCGCGTGACCAGGCTGCGAGCCGCCGCATGGGGTTGGTAGCCCGTCTCGCGGATCACTTGCCACACCCGCTCCCGCACCTGGTCCCGGACATTGGGCTGGTTATTCACCACCCGCGACACGGTGGAGCGAGAAACTCCGGCAAGCTTGGCAATCTCTTCAAGCGTGAGCGACGTCGTCACCTGGCCTCCCCCTCCTTGGGAGCGCTCTCAACACGTTCCTAGAAGAAACCCCGTCTTGGGGCCGTTGGCGGCGATTCTGCCGCCCGTTTTTGGGAGCGCTCTCAAAACCAGTATATCACATATGCGAGGGGTTGTCAAGGGGAATTTCGGATTTTCTCAGCCGCCTGTTGCCGGTTTGACCGCCATGCGGCCAAGTTGACAGACCGGACTATCGCCCCTATGATGATGTCCATAGTCGGGTGTGTATCCCTAAACCAAAAAAGGAGACTGGAAAAATGAACGCGTTCTTTCGTTTCATCGCAAGTCCCGCTGGAAGGGTGATCCGCATCGTGGCCGGCCTGGCCCTGATTCTGATCGGACTGCTGGCCCTGGAAGGACTGGTCGGTTGGATCGTGGCCATCGTGGGGCTGGTGCCCCTGGCAGCCGGCGTGTTCGACTGGTGCGTCTTTGCCCCACTGTTCGGCCTGCCCTTTGTGGGCTCGCGGCTCCGCCAGGCGTTGCAAAACACTGGACAATAGCCTGGCAATGCCCGTATTGATGGACACAACCTGCAAGGACCTTTCGCTTTGACAGCGCGCTTGGTGATACGCAGGGTGAATAGACGAGAAGCTCTGAAGGCTACAGACCACTAATCCCATGTGGCGCCAAGCGCCGCGTCACCAGGCAAGACGTCAGTTCTCTTAGGATTGACGCCCGTGCCATTCTGCTGTATAATGACTGCACAGCGCAGAGACAGCTGCGAGCATGGGAAACGTGGTGTTCGAAATCCTCAGCGAGATCAGGGACATTGAGACGATCGCAGCGGGTCGGGGTGTGTACCTCCGGCGCTATCTGGAGCACACCTATGGCGCAGGGCGATGGCGAAAGATGAAGGGCTTGGCCACCATTCAACTGGGTGATGGCACTGTCTGTAAGGCCGAGATCCATTGGTACGAAGCACATGGCATTGGCCGCAAGGATTTCAAGATCAAGAGAGTGATTCGATGAGTGATTTTGTGATCTGCATCAACAACGAAAGCAATCGGGCCAGTCTGATCCTGGGCAAAGTCTACCGCAGGCTGTCAGACATAGAGGCCGAGTCGCACAACCTGATTCGAATCATTGATGAGGACAAGTCAGAACCTGACGGCTATCTCTATCCCAAGTCCATGTTTGCACCAATTGCGCTGCCAGAGGTGGCAGAGCGCGTTCTGACAGCAGCAAGTGATTGAGCCTTATAACTGACTCCCCTTCTGCAAGCCAAGGGTCTCACTTCATATAGATCTCTCGAGCTAGCCCTCGGCAGCCCCTGCCAGGCTGGGACCGGCGTTTTCGACGCGCTTGGGGCCCTTCGCGCCGATTTGGCGGTAGATCAGACCCAAGACCTGCAGAGTATCCTCTCGTATTGGGAGCAAGGGGTGTACGTCACCGTCAACTCGGACGATCCGCCGATGTTCAACACCGACCTCGTGAACGAGTATCAGATGCTCGCCGAGCACCTGGATTTCACCACCGGCGAACTTGAGCAAATGAGCCTGAGCGCTCTGCGAGCCAGTTTCCTGCCTGTGGAGCGGAAAGCAGCGTTGGAGCAGGAGTTCGGCACAGAGTTTGCACGGCTTCGCGCCAAGTATCCGGCATAGAGCGGTCCGCTCCGCCAGGAAATTCCACGATTTGCACCACATGTCTGCACACACGGCAGTCGATAGCAGTATTGATGGACACAACCTGCAACGCCCCTATGCTCTGACAGCCCGGCTGGTCATTCTGGGGTAGATGGCTATTCTGCCAGCAAAACATTGAGCTTGCCCAGTATCTCTGTCATCACCTCGGCCGGCAGGGTGCACATTCTTTCCGCCTTTCTGGCCCGCCAATCCAGGCTCTTGACCTGATCTGCCAACACCACACCAGTCACTTCCAGGCCTTTGGGAATCTTGACCTCGAAGGGATATCCTTTCTCCTGACTCGTAATGGGACAAAAGATCGCGAGGCCAACTTTGTCATTGTACGCCAAAGGCGACAACACCACGGCCGATCGGCGGCCTGCCTGTTCGTGCCCTGCCTGAGGATTGAGCGTAATCCACACAACGTCTCCCCGCTGAGGTGCATACACCTGAGCCGTCACCACACCTCGCCTCCCACGGCGACGCCCGTATCCACTTCGTCGTGCAAATTCTCAACCGTCACTTCCGCCAGCAGGGCATTCAGTGCGTACCGTGGCGCCATGACGGGCGCAATCACCAGCTTGCCTTCTTTCAGGAAAAGATCCACAGCCGAGTCCTCTTCCAGACCCACTTCATCGGCCAGTGGCTTTGGAATTCGCAACGCCAGGCTGTTTCCCCACTTTCTGATCACTGTTTCCATTCTGCACCTCCACCCTCTCTGTATCTACAAAGAAGATACACCATTCTTCGAGGTGTGTCAAATGAGCGAGTATGGAATGCATGAGCAGAGACCAGGCAAACCGAAATCCCGGACAGCGCTCGTAGGTCGGGGAATCGGGCGCCGAGATCAGGTTGAAAAAGACCACGGATGGTGCCCGCTGGTTTATAGGACTCGAACTCCACTCGCCTTGCCATAGGCGAATTGTATAGGGGGATGAAGAAAAGGTCAAGTTGTCCCGACAAGTCCCGTTTAGATCTGAGACGCTATTCACGCCAGCGAAGGGCGATATCACCATAGCGCCAGTACACCGTCGCACAATCAACTGTATGCTCCGCGAAATACCAGATGTGATCCCAACCCGCAAGCCCCCTAGCGCGGTGACAGCCCGAACTGCTCGCGCTCCGCTGCCGTCAGCTCGCGGAAGAGGCAGCACTCCTTGGCATAGCCCACCAGTTCCTCGGTGGACTGCCAGACGCGCCAGACACTGACCAGCGTATCGAGGCCTGCGATCGCCAGATGCTGCCCATCGGGCGACCACCGAGCGTACAGAACTAAGAATACCGGCACAGACAGGGTGAGCAGCTCATCTCCCGTCGAGGCGTCCCAGATCCTGACGGTGCCGTCGGTGCTGGAGGTCGCAACGCGCTCGCCGCTGGGCGACCAGTCTCCGGACCAAACCATCTCGGTGTAGCCCCGAAGGACCAGCAGCTCCTTCCCGGTGGCGCCGTCCCATATCCGGGCCGTGTTATCCTGTGCCCCCTGCTCAGCATTACCCGAAGTCGTAAGCAGGCGCGTGCCATCCGGCGACCAAGCTGCGACTAGGACAAGTGCAGGCTGCTCATGCGCTACGGTATAGAGCAGATCCCAGGTGTTCGTGTCCCACACGCCGGCGGTGGTAGGACTGTCACCGATGTCGGCGGCGATTTTCGAACCATCCGGCGACCACTGAACAGTATCGACCCACTCCCCGTTTGGATCTACCACGACTGTCTCGATCTTCTCCCCTGTCTCATAATCCCAAATTACCATTTCGCCGTTCAACAGTGCCGTACCGACCTGGGCGCCATCTGGTGACCAGGCTGCGCTCTTAACACGGGAGTCACCACCTGGTGTGAAGGTCTGGATGATCTGCCCGGTTTGCGCATCAAAGACATAGGCGGCTGCAAGACCGGAAAAGTCCGGGAATTGCTCGAGGCCCAGGTACAGGATGGCGCTGTCGTCCGGCGAGAAATGGGCTTCCATGCCGTTGTAGTTGAGCGCATCGCCCAGGTTCTCCATGAGCAGTTGGTTGGCCTCTACGTCCCAGATGTTGAAAGAGGGTGGCTCCGTGGCAGCGACCGCATCACCGCCCGCCATGGCCAGGTACCGCCCGTCGCTGGACCAACTTGCTCCCTGCACCGACCAATCACCACCCCGCTCAGCCTGGGGCGGGTACAACCGCCAGGCCGTGCTCTGCGCCGCGTTCCAGACGCGGGCGAAGCCACCCCCGTCGGCGCTGGCCAGGCGGTCGTCCAGCGGCGACCACTTCAGATCGGTGATGATGCCCTGGTGGCCTCTGAGCGCCTCCAGCGGCAGGCCAGAGGCCACCTCCCAGGTGCGTAGGCTGCCGTCCTCCTGCCCGGTGACGATGCGTGCCCCGTTCGGCGCCCAGGCCAGGCTGAAGACGGCCCCGGATTCGGTCTGGATGCTGCTCACGAGATCGCCATTCGTGGCATCCCAGAGGCGGAGCGTGCCGTCCTGGCCGGCGGTCGCCACCTGCGCGCCATCCGGCGACCAAAGGGCCAGGTGGACCGGCCCTTCGTGTCCCTCCAGGACCTGAAGCGCTTCCCCGCTGGCTGTGTCCCAGATGCGCGCCGTTCCGTCCAAACTGGCGGTAACCAGCTCTGCCTCGTCAGGTGACCAGGCCACGCTGTTGACGCCTGCCGTATGCCCCCTCAGCAGCACCTCCGGTCGCTGCCAGGCATCATCCCACAGAAGGGCCGTATTGTCGCCACCGGCGGTGGCCAGGCGCCCGCTCTGCGGCGCGATGTCTGCCAGCGAGCCGGTCGGATAGTTGACAAAGCTCGCGATCAGTTCCCCGCTCTCCGGCTCGGTCTGGTTAGCAACCTCGACGCTGGAGATCAGCTCACCGGTGGTTGCGTCCCACAGCAAAACATCATAGTCCTGGCTGCCCAGCGTGTAGCGGTCGCCGGTGATCGCCAGCAGGCGCTTTCCATCCGGGGTCCACTGAACATGGAGGGCCATGTCGTATACGTTACCGGTAATGCCGGTGGGCATGTCGATCACCACCTCTGTCTCGCCCGTGACGGGGTCCCAGATATGCACGCTGTTGTCACTGCTGGCCGAAGAGGCCAGGCGCGTGCCATCGGGCGACCAGGCCACGCTGGTCACTGCGCTTTCGTGGGCCGAGTAGTGCTGCAGCGCTCGATTGTACGACACGGCCTGACCCAGCGCGTGTTCCGCCTGGGGTGTGTAGGGGTACCGCTCCAACGCCTCCAGGGCCAGCAGCACCGCCCTATCCCCGTATCCAGCCGCCAGCTCCGCCTCCGCCTGCGAAGCGAGCAGCACACTGGCCTGCTGCAATGCCTTCTGCTCCTCGCTGCTGGCCCGCTGCCACTGCTGGCCGGCCAGCAGCGCCAGCACCAGGGCGATGACCAGGCCCGCGGCCAGCCCCACGATGGTGCGTCGCCGGCGGCGCTGTTGCTCGGCCTGCCTCGCCCGCGCCAGTTCCTGCGACGCCGCCAGGAACTCCCGCTCCAGCGGGTTCAGCGCGCCAGTGTGCTCCACCGCCCACTCGTCCGCGGTCGCCAGCCGTGCCCCGCGGTACAGCTCGCCCGGCTCGCGCTCCAGTCGCTCCCATTCGTGCGAGGCTTCGGTCAGGTGGCGGTGGATGCGTAGCCCTTCGCGGTCCTCCTCCAGCCAGCCCCGCAGCGCCGGCCACTCGCGGATGAGCGCCTCGTGGGACACCTCCACGGTTCCCTCGCTTTCGCTCGGGACAGATCCTTCGCTGCCACTCAGGACAGGGCCCCCGCCCGTGGTGATGAGCCGGGCATCAGCCAGCGCCTTGAGCGCCGCCTCCACTGTCGGCGCCTCCTCTGCCCTGCGCACCAGCTCCGACGGCGCCACCCGCCGCCGCGTGTCCTGGGCGCCCTCCTCGCCCAGCTCGGTCAACCGGAGAAAGATGTTGCGGGCGATGGCCTGCTCCTCAGGCGAGAATTGGCCATAGACGGTGTCGGCCGTCTGGGCGATGGCACCCGCCACCCCGCCGGAGGCGGCATAGCCAGCCAGGGTCATCTCGGCGCCGCGGCGCCGTTCAAAGGTCTCCAGCAGGGCGTGGGACATCAGGGGCAGCGCCCCCGGTTCGCCGACGACGTCGTCGAGGATGGTGTCCGCCAGCCCGGGCTCGAGGCGCAGGCCCACGACGGCGGCCGGCTGCTCGATGGCCGAGCGAAGCTCCGCCTCGCTCATGGGGCCGACCAGCAGGCCGTCGCTCATGCGGGCGGCAAGCCTGGGGTACTCGGCGCAGCGCCCATAGAAATCGGCGCGCACCGTAGGCACGACGACGGTGCGACCCTCCTCGGCTTCCACAGCGTACAACAGGGCGTCGATGAACTGCCGCCGCTCCGCCTCGTCGTGGCACAGGGCAAAGATCTCCTCGAACTGGTCCACCACCAGCAGCAGTTTGACCTCGTCCGGCTGGTCTGCCAGCGCCCGCCGGACCGTCAGCTCCAGTACCCGGGGGTCGGCCTCCAGGTCCCGGAGCAGGACCGATGGCCGGTCAGCGCTGAGCAGGGAGAGCCGCACCGCCAGCTCGTTCAGCGGGTGAGCGCCGGGCGTGAGGACCAGCGTCTGCCAGTCCCTGCTGCCGGGCAGGGCGCCGGCCCAGACGGCGGGTAGCAATCCGGCCCGCACCAGGGACGACTTGCCGCTGCCCGACGGCCCCACCACGGCCAAAAAGCGGGTGCCGGCCAGCCGCGCCGTCAGCTCGGCCACCAGCACTTCGCGACCAAAGAAATACTCGGCGTCGTCAGCCTCAAATGCCGACAGCCCCATGTATGGACATGCCACCGGGGCGGGTGGCACTTCGGCGGGCGGTGCCTCGGGTGGCACTTCGACCGTGACCAGGACCCCAGGCTGGCGGTGGAGCAGGAGGTTGGTCTTGACCAGTTGCTGGCGCTGCAAGTCGAGCTGCTCCCGCTGCAGCGCCAACTGCAAGGCCTGCCGCGTCTGTACCTCGGCCAGCGTGTCCTGTACCCCGGCCAGCATCCAGCGGAACTCGCCAAACTGGCCCCCCAGGTCCGCCAGGCCCCGGGCCAACGCCTCCTTCACTTCGTCCGTGGAAGCAGCCATGGCTGCTTCCACGCCGTGCACCGCTTTCAGCAGGCGGCTGGCGTCGGTCCGGAGGGCGTTGGACTGCCACCGGGACTGCAATGCACCCTGGAGGAGACCCTGGATCTCGGAGGCCGGCTGCGGTTCGCTGGCCCGCAGCCGCTCGGCAAAGTCGGCCACAAAGCCGCGCAAGGACACGGCGCCCAGGTCTTCGAGGACGCCCAGGTTGCCCTCCAGGGCCCCAGCGTTGGGGTCCAGCTCGCCCTGCAGGGCCGGCAGCAGCGTGGCCGCCACCAGGGCGATGCCCATGGCTTGGGGCTCCAGCCCGGCCATCTGCCTGCCCCGCTCGTCCACCGCCTGGCGGATCGACTGGCCCGAGAGGGTGCGGGGCGGCGGGAAGTGGTGGCGAGGGAGCTGGGGGTGGTCCAACTGATAGAGTTGCTGCGGGGCGCGGACGTTCTTGAGCAGGTGCTGGCCCAGGTCGAGGAGGGTGGCCTGGTCGGGGAGGGGCGAGGCCTCCGTCACCGCCGGGGTGAGCAGGATCTGGCCGCCCCAGGCGGCGGACATGACCCGCGCCGTGGCGTTGACCGGGGGACCAAAATAGTCACCGTCTGCAGTTCCTGCAGATGCGAGAAACTCTGCTTCGCCAGCGTGCAGGCCGGCCCGGATCTTCAGCTCCCCGATTTCGCCCCACGGCTCCGCGGCGAAGCGTTTCTGGGTTTCCAGGGCGCAGCCCACCGGCTGCCCAGCGGTCTCAAAGACCGCCGTGATGCCGTCGCCGGTGTGTTTGGTGATGCGGCCACCTGCGGCCCCGACCTGCTCACGCAGGATCTCGTCGTGGCGGGCGATGATGGGGGTCATCACCTCGGTGTGCTCTTCCCACAGCTTCGAAGAGCCTTCAATGTCGGTGAAGAGGAACACGAGCATGTGCACACTCCCTTCTTGCCGCCGCTGTTGAGCACGACGGTTAGGCAGTGCTCCCTGCAAGCGGAACCGATGGTTGCACGATGATAACACTAGGTGCTGCGATGAAGGCTACAAAGAAGTGAGCTGCCGGAATTGGTAGTACGGGTCCCTATCGAGTGATGGGCCCTTGGCGGATGCCTCTGCAGGGCCAAGGCAATCATAGCACAGATTCAGGTGGGAGTCAAACCTCCAGAATCCTGTACTGAAACCAGCCTGCATGCAGCGTCCTGGGGAGGAATCTCCGGCAGGGAGCTTGTCAGGAGCCATTGCTGTTCGAAGATCGGAGCGAGTTCGGGACAGATCCTCTTGTGGAAAATCAACTGCTCTCAGGTACTGTTATGTCCAGTTACCTAAAGACTCTCCTGGACGAGGTCTACTTGTTCAGGGGGGATTAATCATCACCTACTTGCACGCACGGCAGCCGATAGCAGTAATGACAGGAGTGTCAGGATCTGGACGTCCACCAATGGTCCTGACACCCCTGCCACCGAGGGCGAGCGGGTCGTGACCCGCTGCCCAATATCAGCGATTGCACCAAGTTCGGTTGGGATCCCTGCCAGGGGCGCGCCCCCTACGCCACGTCTCGCAGCAGGCCTGCCAACTGCTCCGCCTCAGGCGTCAAGCGGCCATCCCGGGTCAGCGTTCCGCGCAGCGAGCCCAGCGCCTCGATGCGGCCGCTCAGAAGCCGCTGTCCCAACTGGGACTGTCCCAGCTCGCGTAGGTCTTCGGTCAATGGATCGGCCACGGTGTGGTCGTTGGAGATGCGCCCGTCGCGCATGGTCAGGATCCGTTGCGTGGCCCGCGCCACGCGCCGGTCGTGGCTCACGACGATGATCGTCGTTCCCTGGCTCTTGTTTAACTCGGCCAGCAGGTCCATGATCTCGTCGCCGGCCGTGGTGTCCAGGCTGCCGGTCGGTTCGTCTGCCAGTATGAGGCGCGGCTTGTTGGCCAGCGCCCTGGCCACCGCCACGCGCTGTCTCTGTCCCCCGGATAGCTGCGAGGGCAGGTGGTTCATCCGGTCGGACAGGCCCACCAGGGCCAGCAGCTCCTTGGCCCGCGAGCGCCGTTCCCCCCGCCGGATGGACTGGCCGCGCATCGGCACCTCTACGTTTTCCAGCGCCGTGAGTGTCGGCAACAGGTTATGTAACTGGAAGACAAAGCCCACCGTCTGCGCCCGGAACCGGTCCAGGTTCCGCACCCTGGATAGATCCTGCCCGTCGATAATCACCTGTCCGCTGGTGGGAAGATCGAGGCCACCGACCATGTTCAGCAGTGTGCTCTTGCCGCTGCCCGATGGTCCCATGACGGCCAGCATCTCCCCCTGGCCGATCTTTATGTCCACACCATCCAGCGCCCGAACCCCCTGGCCATCGCCATAGATCTTGGTCAGTTCTCTTGTCTCAATGAGCAGATCCATCCCCAACCTCCAGCCCCCCTACTCGTACCGCAGTGCCTCCACCGGTCGCATGCGCGTCGCCCGCCAGGCCGGGTAGAGCCCGCCGATGGCACCGGACACCAGCGCGATGACCATCGCCTGGGCCAGCAGCGTTGCCCCGTAGAACGGTTCCAGCATACTACCGATCAAGGGGATCTGCTGCACGGCCCAGACAATGCCCATGCCCAGCAGGATGCCGGCGAACCCGCCGATCAGCCCCAACAGCAGCGACTCCCTGACAATCATGCCCACCACCTGGCGCCGCCGCCAGCCCAGCGCTCGCAGCACGCCGATCTCCTGCGTCCGCTCCAGGACGCTCATCAGCATCGTGTTCAGCATGGTCAGCGCGCCGAGGAGCACTGCCATAAAGGCAATCTGCCCCGTCATCATCGCCATCCGCTCCATGTCGGGTACACTCTCAGCGAACTCGGTGGATAGCGAGACCTCGATCTCGTCAAAGCTGGCGTCCAGGTAGTCGCGCACCTCCTCGACCCTGTCCCGATCGCGCACCCTGATGCCGTACATGCTGACCTGATGGGGCCGTCCAGCCAGCCGCTGCGCATCGCGCAGGGTAATGACCGCCCCACTGTCCTCAAAAGCCCCGCCTGTCTCATAGATACCCACGATGCGAAAGGTGCTCTCCAGGATGCGGAACGTGTCGCCCACCTCGAGCCCCATCGTCTCTGCCGTCTGGTGGCCCACGATCATCTGCCGGTTGGTGGCCAACGATTGCCCCTCGACGATCTTGTAGTGATGGATGCCGAATTCGCGGGGGTTGTAGCCGAGCAGGATAAAGATGGGCGTCTGCTCCGTGGAGCCAAAGGCAAAACCCAATCCCGAGACGGCTTCCACATCAGAGAGGGCAGCGAGCCGCGCGCCCACTCGTTCGTCCACGGCGCTGTAGCCCATGTCCGAAGCGTCGGCCTCCATGGCCATCAAGTCGGCCTGGCTGCCCACCACCATCCGCGTAAACGTCCCCATGAAGCCGCTGATGATACCGTTCAGGGCGACGATGGCGGCGATGCCCACCGCGATGCCCAGAGAGGTCAATAGGGTGCGGGTGCGACGCCGCCATAGATTGCGGACCGTCATCCCCCCTGGAATGCGTCGCGGCATGTGTCCGCCGCTGCCACCCTCGTAACGCAGCGCCTCCAGGGGAAGCAGCCGGCTGGCCCACCAGGCCGGGTACAGCCCGCCGAGCAGTCCGAGCACGACCACCGTGATGTAGGCCTGTAGGAAAAGCTGCGGGGTAAAGGCTCCTCCGTAGGCCCCAAAGGAGGTGCCGGAACCACGGAGGGCAAAGACCCCCAGCACCCCCAGCCCGGTGCCCAGCAAACCCCCCAGCAGGGCAAAGACCAGCGACTCGCCCAGGATGAGGCGCATCACCTGACCGCGGCGCCAGCCCACCGCCCGCAACAGGCCGATCTCGCGTGTGCGCTCAAAGACCGACATGAACAGGGTGTTCATCATGCCCACCCCACCGATGATCACCGCCAGCGCCGCAATTCCCCAGGCGAAGGCGGCCAGGTACTTGACCATGTCCTGCCGGTCGGCGAATTCGGAGGTTGTGGACAGGGTCAGGTCGGGCAGTTGCCGTTCCACCCTCAGGCGTAGGCGGGCCTCGTCGCCGGGATCGCGCAGCCGGATGTAGTACACCGATACCCGGTG
>Ga0180438_10000859_pt1 | contig 55673 bp, 42 predicted proteins | sample SS_ome_12_FD_132455 | JGI IMG/M metagenome (GOLD analysis project Ga0180438, IMG submission 132455) | Hypersaline lake sediment archaeal communities from the Salton Sea, California, USA - SS_3_D_2 metaG | ecosystem: Environmental > Aquatic > Non-marine Saline and Alkaline > Hypersaline >... | reverse complement strand
GATTCTTGTTTGGAAAACATCGATTTTCAAGTCTTCAAGGTTTTTAATATACTGTGAGCGGCTTTGTAGCTGTTCCTGGATGCGGGCGAGGTCTTTAACCCAAATAAGCTGCTTTTCTTTTTGGTTGACTCCCTCTTTTTCTTCTTCATAATGCCAATGAGCGGCAATACCAAGTTCATCTTCTTCGTGCATTTCTTTTGTTCTGATTTGAAATTCCACGATTTCACCATCTTCGCAAAAGACGGTCGTATGGAGCGACTTATATCCGTTTGGTTTTGGTTGGGCGATATAATCCTTGATACGGGCTTTCATCGGAGGCCACTTGCTGTGGATAATGCCGAGAACGGCATAACAGTCAGCAATGTCTTTGACAATAATTCTGGTAGCCACAAGATCGTGGATGCGATTGATTTCTCGGTCATAGCGCAACAATTTTTTATAGAGAGAATATATATGTTTTGCCCGGCCGTGGATATCAAGAATCTCAATACCGGCTTGTTCAATTTCTCTTTTTGCCGCATTGCTTATTTTGTTAAGCAATTTTTCTTTAACCTCGCGTTTTTCCGCCATGATGCCGATTGTCCACTGATATTCTTTTGGGTAGACGTATTTAAAAGAAAGATCCTCCAGGGCGCCTTTCATTTCGCCCATGCCGAGCCGGTTAGCGATTGGCGCGTATATTTCCAGTGTTTCCAAAGCGATACGGTATCTTTTTTTGGGCGGATGAACATCAAGGGTCTGGAGGTTGTTTATGCGGTCGGCAAATTTTATAAAGATTACACGGACATCGCTTGCCATGGCAAGAAACATTTTTCTCAAGTTTTCAATGTATCGGTCCATGCCGCGGTATTTGATTTTGCCGAGCTTGGTTATACCCGTAACCATGTCGGCAACATCATCCCCAAATGCCTCCCTTACTTCATCAAGGCTGCGGTCAGTGTCTTCGGGAACGTCGTGAAGCAAGCCGGCTTGAATAATCGAAGTGCTGAGCTTCATTTCGGCCAGAGTTTTTGCTGTTTGCAGGGAGTGCTGAATATAGTCTTCACCGGTCAGTCTTTTTTGTCCATGATGCGCTTTTTCAGCAAAATTATAAGCTTTGCGGATTGCATTGAGGTCCGCCTGCGGATTATTTTGTTTAACAATTTTTATTAATTTGTCGATAGTCATCTGGCCTTTTGATATTTTGTATTATAACCCTGTTTATCAGATAATGTCCAATAGTTCTTTTTAGCACACATTTTTTTTATAGTAAAGATGAGAATTTATTGACGCGGCTGGCTTTGGTGTGCTAATCTATGATAAAAATTGCGTATCTTAACAACAAAGGAGGAGGCTGATGACTCATGTTTTTTCCGGAATTAGGGCATTGGCAAAGATCGATGTCGATCTAAGGGTTGAAGAAATTTTTTGGGATAAGGTTGATGGCGAGGATTTGGTAAAAAAAATAATAATACCGGACAGTGAAGGTTATCTTTGTGACAATCCGCATAAGTTGCGGCTGGTATTTACTTATCTATCTATCGCTCCAATAATCATCCGTGAAAAAAGAGGCAAGGGCATTAAGGCGCGTTTTGACAAAATGCGTTCATTTGATAACGAATCCGGAAGCCTTATCAATATATTCCGTATGCCTTTTATGGAAATGCGGCCGCAGGACCGACATCACCGCGAGGGTAATTTGCCAAAGGAGGCATACTGGATTCCCAGTGAGCCTTCGCGTCATATAAAAATATTTCATGGTAGCGCCGAAGGGCGGCTGCGGGTTTATGACGTAGGCTTTGTCAGCCGTTATTGGCGGACTTACCTCGTGGTTCAGCTCACAGCTGAATCAGATGTCGGTATTCTGGAAACCGTTAGTGGCCAAAAGCTCGCTTTTCAGAGATTGCTTGGCGTGAATATTTCCGAGGCATCACTTTTTCATGAGGTAGTATCTGAGCTGGTCGAGCGTGGCTCTTTGACTCTGGCCGAATTTAGTCAAGCCCCGGAAGATAAGCTGCCGGTTTTTTCCGAACCCCCAGAGGGGGAGGGAGTAGTTCTTTGGTCATATGATATTTCCGGTTTTTCAGCAATAAAGACAAGCAAGGGAGTAGCGCGCGGTTTTTGGGAGAATTTCAACTGCCAACCGGGCAGGTTAATTCGCCTTGCTCCGGGGCAAAGGGTGCGCTATAAAAGGCTGGTTAAGCCGGATATCGTGGGGACGGAATTTGATTTTGACGCCATGGGCATTGATCTTATTGAATAAGATACTTAACCGGACAATCATTGTTCCGGTTTTTTTTGACAAAACATTATTGGCGTGGCATACTTTAAAAAATAATTATTTGTCAATATATGCCAGAAAAAGCCGGCCCTTCATCCGGCGAAATGGAAGAATGGGCCAAAAAAGAAAAATTGTTTGAGGATATTGCCGTGCCAAGCGGATTTGAGAAGGACGTGAAAAAATATGAAAAGGCAAAGAAAAAAGCAGAACGAGCCGAGGCGCGCATGGCAGAAGAAGAAATCATGCCGCTGACTGAAGAAGACCGGGCAATTGAAGCGGCGCTTGCCGAAGGTGGCCGCTATAGCCCGGAGGAAATGGCCCAGTTGAGAAGAGAGATTAAGGAGAAATATGAAGAACTGCCGGAATTTGAAGTTGGATCCGAGCCGCCAGTAGAAAAACCGTCTAAGTGGGAGACGTTTGATCTTGGCCCTGAATACAAACCGAGCTATTGGAGCGGCGGAAGAAAGTTTGCCAAGGGTCTTGCTGTGGCGCCGTTGCTGTTTATCGGTGGTTTTTTATGGCTTGCCTATAAAGCGATAAAGGGAACGGTTTGGGACGGATATTTAAAGGATACCTGGCTGGGCAAGGTCGGTGACGCGCTCAAGGGGCGATAAAAAATAATCAATAAATAAAAAAATTCCCCGCATTGTGGGGAATTTTTGATATGATTATGCTTCTTTGGAATAACCGCATTCAGGATTTGAGCAGGCGATTGTTTTTTTATTTTTTTGAATAAGCAGCGATCCGCAGTCTGGGCATTTATCGCCGGTCGGCTTTTGCCAGAGGGCGAAGTCGCACTTTGGGTAGCGGTTGCATCCGTAAAATATTTTGCCCCGTTTTGTGCGGCGGGCGACTAATTCGCCTTCGCCGCAGGCCGGGCATTTTACGCCGGTTCCCTTTTCCGTCTTTTTAATATATTTGCACTTGGGATAGCCGGAGCAGGCGAGAAACGCGCCATAGCGACCATGCCGGACAACGAGCGGCTTGCCGCATTCAGGGCATTTTTCTTCGGTAACCTCCGGTTCTTCTTTTCCGCCTTCAAGCGGTTTAGTGTTTTTGCATTCCGGATAGCCGGAGCAGGCGAGAAATGCGCCGTAGCGGCCGATTTTTTTCACCATTGCCTTTCCGCATTTTTCACATACCTCTTCGGTGACCTCTTCAGTAAGTTCTTTTTTGGTTAAGACCTTTTCTTTTTGTTCCAGGTTTTTATGAAAAGGTTCATAAAAATCTTGCAGCGTTTTCACCCATTCTTTTTTTCCTTCGGCAATTTTATCAAGATCGTCTTCCATTTTTGCGGTAAATTTATAATCAACAATTTTTGGGAAATGTTCCACCAGTATGTCGTTTACGAGAAACGCCATTTCAGTCGGGGCAAGTCTTTTCTGCTCGTCTCGCTGCACATAATTGCGGTCAATAATTGTGGCGATGGTCGGCGCGTAAGTGGACGGACGGCCGATGCCGTGCTCTTCCAGTGCCTTGACCAGGGTGGCATCCGAATAACGGGCCGGTGGTTCGGTAAAGTGCTGCTTATCGATTAATTTAATGAGTTCGAGCGCATCGTCTTTTCTAAGATCGGGCAGGATATTTTCCCGGCTTGCTTCCGGGTAGAGCTTTAGAAAGCCAGGGAAATTTATAACTGAACCGCTTGTGCGCAGTCCGTATTTACCGGCTGATATGTCAATTGTTGTTTGATCAATAACCGCAGCGTTCATTTGCGAGGCAAGAGCCCGACGCCAAATCAGATCGTAGAGCTTATGTTGGTTTGCGTTAAGCGAGCTCTTAATTGATTCGGGGGCAAGTTCTGGATTTGTCGGCCGAATTGCTTCGTGGGCTTCTTGGGCGGCCTTGCTTTTTGTTTTATACCGCCTTGCTGAAGCCGGGACATATTCGTTGCCAAATTGGTTTTTAATAAAGCTGCGCGCTTGGTTTAAAAATTTATCCGATAAATTTACCGAATCAGTACGCATGTAAGTAATCAAACCGACATGTCCGCCTTTTTTAAGGTCAATGCCTTCATAGAGCTGTTGGGCGATCATCATTGTTTGCTTGGCCGAGAAGCCGTATTTTTTATTAGCGTCCTGCTGAAGAGTAGAGGTGGTATAGGGAGGGGTCGGATTGCGTTTTGTCTGCTTTTTTGCGACCTCGGCTACTTGGTAATTTTCTTTTTTCAGGTCGGCAAGTATCGGCTTAACGTCTTTTTCTTTTCCAAGGTCGAATTTGTCAAGCGTCTTGTCGTTAATTTTATGCAATTTAGCCGTAAGCTCTTTATTGTCTTTGCTTTGTAATTCGGCTTCAATAGTCCAGTACTCCTCGGGCTTAAAGGCTTCTCGTTCCCGTTCCCTTTCAACAATGAGGCGCACAGCAACCGACTGTACGCGTCCGGCCGATAGTCCGCGGGCCACTTTTTTCCATAAAAACGGCGATAGTTCATATCCGACCAGCCGATCCAGTATTCTTCTTGCCTGCTGGGCATCAACAAGGTTCATATCAATCGCCCGCGGGCTGGAAAGGGCTTCTTCAATCGCATCTTCGGTAATTTCATGAAAAGTGATTCTTTTGGTTTTGTCAGATTTTTCATCAAGGATATGGGCAAGATGCCAGGCAATTGCTTCGCCTTCGCGGTCTTCATCAGTTGCGTAGTAAATTTCATCGGCTTTTTCCGCTTCTTTTTTCAGGAGATTGACCTGCTTGCGTTTGGCTGCCGGAATTACATAGCTCGGTTCAAAATTATGTTCGGTATCAACGCCCATTTTGCTTTTTGGAAGATCGCGAATATGGCCGAATGAAGACTGAACTTTAAAACCGCTTCCAAGGAAGCGGGAAATTGTTTTCGCCTTTGTTGGGGATTCAACGATTAATAGTTTCATTGGGAAGTTTTATCGTTAGAGTAAATTATAAATTAATTTTTTTTATCGTGCAAATTTTATCTTGTGATAACATAATTCATTCCGCCGAGATTGCGCACTTTTCCCTTCATTTCCATAATTGAAAGCACGCTTGTTACTGTGGGGGCGTCAAGTTCGCTTTGCTTGATTATTGCGTCAATGTGCATGGGCTGTTTGCTCAAAATACGGATTATCTTTTCCTCCTCACCCGATTCAGGCAGAACCAGCTGGTTTTCAATAAATTGTTTTACCTGGCAGAGATTAAGCTCTTCAAGGATGTCATCTGCCCGGGTGACTGCTTTGGCCCCCATTTTTATTAGTTTATTTGCGCCAATAGCGTTTGGCGAATAAATCGATCCGGGCACGGCAAAAACTTCTCTATTCTGATCAAGTGCGGATTTTGCGGTGATAAGGGATCCGGAATCTTCGCCTGCTTCAATCACCAATGTGCCGAGCGACAGGCCGGATATAATACGATTTCTTTTGGGAAAGTGGTGCTTTAAACCAAGGCTGCCCAGGGGAAATTCGGAAATCACGGCTCCACCTGACTCGATAATGCGTTCAGCCAAGCGGCGATTGGTGCTCGGGTAGATGCTTGCTCGGTCTAGGCCGGAACCAAGTACGGCAATGGTGCGGCCACCGGCTTCGATTGCTGCTTCGTGGGCCAGGGCGTCAATGCCGATCGCCATGCCGCTGACAATAGTAAGTTTTTGGCCGGCTAATTCACGGACAAGCTCCTGGGTCGCCTGGCGGCCGTAAGATGATGTTTTGCGCGTACCGACCACGGCAAGGCGGAATTCAGCAGGGTTATCCATTATGCCGCGGTAATATATGTAGGGAGGGGGATCAAATATTTCTTTTAAAATTGCCGGATACTGGCTTTCGTTTATTGTTGTTATTCTGATGTTCTCTTTGAGCACCGCCTGCCAAAGCGAGGCTGGATCTAGTGTTTCACGTTTAATAAAAAAATCATCAACCACTTCTGGCTCGATTCCGGCTTGACTGAGCTCGTCGCGGCTCGCGTACCAGGCTGCCTCAAGAGAGGGGAAATAGTCAATAATTTTTTGAAAACGGGCCGGGGTAAAGCGTGATATCTGCCCAAATCCGACCCAATAAGCTTTTTCTGGCAATGCCATATAATAATGTATAAGCTCTACGGGAATGTAGCATAATTCAAATAAAATATTTCGTCAAGTCCGGGTATATTTGTTAGTAATTTTTGACAATTGCGCCTTGACAATTGGGAAGCGCTGTGCTAAGGTAGGTTAATCAAAAAATATTTTGCCCGTTTTAAAGAAGATTTCAGGGTCCAAAAAACACCTACGGACCTGCCAGCAGGGCCATTTCTTGTGCTGGTCACCCCTCCTAACCAGCGACAAGAGACGTGCTTTTGTTGGCAGGTTTGTCGGTGTTTTTTTAGTTATAGCGGTTCATTGCCGCATCGATGCCAAGCTCCATAGCTGTTTCCATTGCCATGGTAACTGCGTTTATCATCTCTTGAGCTTGAAAAACCTGGGCTTTACTGAATTTTTTTAGAACATAATCTTCAGATGGCATTTTTTCCGTAAGCGCAGTTTTTATTCCCATGCGGTAACGCACGAATTCATTTGTTCCGAGTTCATTAATTATGCTCTGTACGCCTTTGTGTCCGGCAGCAGAAGATCCCTTGCTTATTCGAATTTTACCAAGGGGTAGGTCAATATCATCGTGAAAGACCCAAATATCCCGGGGTTTTATTTTATAAAATTTCTTTATTGCCTGAACACTTTTTCCCGAAAGGTTCATGAATGTCTGCGGTTTGGCCAGGAGGATTTCTTTATCAGGAAATTTACCTTTAGAAATTTCGGCTTGTAATTTTTTATTTAATTTAAAGTCAGGAAAAAAATCACAATATTCTTTTTTAATTGCATCAATCACCTCAAAACCAAGGTTATGGGGTGTATTTTTAAATTTATTGCCCGGATTTCCCAGGCCGACAATTAGATTCATATTATTTGCGGCTTCTTGATTTTATTATAATCGGGGCTCCAGAAAAACCAAATTTTTCCCTAAGCTGCTTCTCCAGGTATTTGAGGTAATTGGGATGAATAACGTGCTTTGTTTTGACGAGCACTTCAAAGGTTGGCGGCATAATTTCCGTTTGTTTCATGCTATAAATGTGCGGGGGCGTAACCATGCCGGCTCCGCCGGTTGGGCGGGCTTTTTTGATTGCTTTTTTTAAAAATTTATCAAGAGCATTAGCGGTAATTTCTCTTTGCATTTCTTTTTGCACCTCTTCTGCAATTTCAAAAATTTTCATTACGTTTTTTCTGTTTTTTGCCGAAGTAAAAATAATCGGCGCCCATTTTACAAACGGCAATTGGGAATTTATGTAGTCGGTAAATTCTTTTGCCCGGCGCGTATCTTTATTTTTAATCAGATCCCATTTATTTGCAATAATTATTAGTCCCTTGCCGGACTCATGAATAAGATTGGCCAAATTTTTATCCTGCGCACCGATTGATTCGGAAATATCAATTACCAAAAGAGCGACATCAATTGATTCAAGGATATTTTTAGTTTTTTGCACTCCTTTCGCTTCCAAGCCTTTTTTGATTTTTGCCTGCTTCCTTATGCCGGCGGTATCAATTAACACAAAATCTTTTCCTTGGTAGCTGACAAAGGTGTCTTGCGGTTCGCGCGTGGTAAAAGCAAGATCAGAAACAATCATGCGCTCCTCATTGAGCAGGGCGTTAATAAGAGATGATTTTCCTGCATTTGGTTTGCCGAAAATTCCGATTTTTAATGCTTCAATTTCTACAATTGGCTGGGGTTTTTTATTGATTTCATTTAATTTTTTATAGGCGTCGTCAAGCAGATCGCCCACCCCTAATCCGGTTGTCGCCGAAATGGGCAATGGGTCGCCAAAGCCAAGCTTTTGCCACTCGGGGTCTTTGGCGCGAAGGGTTAGCTCTTTTTTATCTGCTTTGTTCGCAATAAAAATAACCGGTTTATTTATTTTTTGAAGCGCCCGGGCAAATTCAGTATCTTCGGGTAAAACTCCGTCGCGAATATTGGCAACAAAGAATATTAAATCAGCTTGCTCAAGGGCAAGCTGAATTTGTGTTTTAATGCCGGTGTCGATTATACTTTTATTTTTTTTCTCAAAGCCGCCGGTATCAATTATTTGGATGATTTGCCCGCGCCAAACACAGTCAGCAAAAGCGCGGTCGCGGGTTGTGCCGGGAATTGCCGAGACAAGCGCTTTGTTTTCTTCGGCCAATGTGTTGAACAGCGTGGATTTTCCCACATTAGTTCGTCCGACAATGGCAATGATTGGTTTTTCGCTGATATTTTTCATTGGACAAGCTCTTTACTTGACTGACCAAGTATCACTAAAAAGTCAACATCCCTGTTTGTCGCGGTGACTTTGTCACTTTCATCGATTATTGTTACTTCTGAAGGCACCAGTGTTGAGCTGAAGATCCATCCAGAGGTGGAAACCGAGACATTGGCGTCGAGCAGTGACTGAAGCAAGGCAAGCTCTTTTGATTTTTCTCCGTTGGTCATGTCAAATATCACGCTTTTTGCATAATCCCTTTGCTCGGCATTGCCGATTTTAACAATTTCGAAATTATTTTCTTTCAGGACAAGAGAAGTGGCATAGGCAAGGCCGGGGATGGTTGTGCCGTTTTGGATTTCTACCTGTATTTTTGTGGGGCTGCTGCTCGAGCTTGTTACGGCGGTTGAAGTTTCGTTATTTTTTTCTTCAAAAATATTTTTGGCAATTGCCATTACTTCGTTCCAGGTGCCGCCGCGGGGAAGGATCATAAAGGCGCCGTTAATATTTGTCGCATACAGCGGGCTACCCGGACCGGTATCGAGCACTTTATTAATTATATTTTCCGTATCAATTTTCCGCGACATGTTGACCAGAAGAAGCATCTCGCTTGTCGTTAGGTTAGTTTCAACGCTTTCCTTGACCGTGTCGTAGAGTTTGATTATTCTTTTCGGATTCAATATCAAAGAAGGGCTTAGAACTTTGTCTTTAACTGCCGCGAGAATAATTTGCTGGCGTCGGCTGCGGGCAAAATCAGACGCTTCGCCGTTTGTTCCGTGGCGTGAGCGGACAAATTTTAGTGCTGTTTCGCCGTCCATATGCTGTTCGCCCTGCTCAAAAGACACGACCTGATACTTATCATCAGATGTCGGATATTGGTAGTCAGTAAAACTTCGTTCAACATACACGTCAATGCCGCCTATTTCATCAATAAATTCAACAAACCCATTAAAATCAATCCTTACATAATAGTGGATTGGCTGGCCGGTGATATTTGAGATAACCTGGCTTGCCAAGACCGGACCATAACCTTCTTTTTCCCATTCGCCAAATGCATTGGCGTGGTTGATTTTCCGCCACCCGTATCCGGGTATGTCAACGCTAAGATCGCGGGGGATAGAAAGCATCGCAACCCTGCCGTCGGAATGACGGAGGCTGGCCATGATAATAGTATCACTTAGCTGCGGACCGTCATGGCCCGTGCCGCCGACTCCAAGAAGAATAAAATTTGTTCTATCATCGTTCGTGCCCCGCAGTCCGCGTTCGGCTGTTCCGGTAAGATACTTCAGGCCGGTAAACACCGGCAGTTTCCCGACCCGGCCCATGAAGCTGTCCTCACCGACCTGTTCCGATGTGACGACCTGGTACGAAAAAACGGTCGCCGCTACAGCAAAGACTACAATGCAAATTACAAAAATACGGCCGAAAAACAATAGGCCTTTTTTGGACTGTTCAATTTTGTCATTTTCCGGGAGCAGGTCAACGTGCATATTCATAGTAATTTGTGTCAATTATAGTATATTTTAAGTTTTTTTTCTAGTCCTAAAATATGGCATCATCAGCCATTATAATCTTACATTCTGCTTGACATATTTTGACATACGGTTTGAATTGCACTTCAGACTAAATTTTGACATGGATAACCAAATATTTTGTTTAGATTTAGCTAAAAAAAACTCTTGATTTTGACGATTTTTTATGATATATTTATTACTATCCTGAAGTAAGGCCTATTTCTTGCACTTATGGGGGAGGCATTAATGGGCGGCTAGCTCAGCTGGTTAGAGCGTTCCGTTCACATCGGAGAGGTCACAAGTTCGAATCTTGTGCCGCCCACCATTAGGCATAATTAATAAATACCATTATTTTATTTTAAACGTAACATTATGGGATTATTCAATCGACGCAAAAAGGGTGAGGATGTTCTTACTCCGAAAAGTACGGCTGCGGTAATTGCCGGTTTTATTTTTGAAATTATTCAGGTGGTGGCAATATCTTTGGCAATTATCATTCCGATTAGATATTTTTTAATTCAGCCCTTTTATGTTAATGGTGCTTCAATGGAACCGAATTTTTACGATCATGAGTATTTAATTATTGACGAAATATCTTACCGGTTTGGTGATCCTGAACGGGGCGATATTATTGTTTTCCGTTATCCGACTGATCCAAAGCAGTATTTTATTAAGCGCATTGTCGGCCTTCCCGGAGAAACAGTCGAGATAATTGAAGGGAAAGTAATGATTTATAATACAGAGTATCCCGATGGAATACAGATTGATGAAAGCTATTTGGGCAACGGTTATACCGTTGGGCAGAAAAAAGTAAAACTAAGGTCAGACGAATACTATGTTATGGGAGATAACCGAAGCTCAAGCCTTGATTCACGGAGTTTTGGTCCGGTGAACCGCGATTATATTGTCGGGCGGGTTTGGCTGCGCGGCTGGCCGATAACCAAAGTTAAGGTATTCGAAGCCCCTGAATATAATATATAATTTTATGCCGCCAAAAAAGAAAGCGACAAAGAAACCAGCTAAAAAAACAGTAAAAAAAGCCGTGGCAAAGCCAAAAGCGGCGCCAAAACGGGCGCCAAAGGTACCCCAACTTTTACGCGGCATGAAAGACGTGCTGCCGCCAGAGGAAAAATATTGGAACTATATTTATGATGTTATCAGGGGGCTGGCTGAAGATTTTGCTTATGGCCGTATTGAAACACCAATCCTTGAGGAAACCAGCCTTTTTGTCCGTTCGGTTGGCAAGGAGACAGACATTGTGGAAAAAGAGATGTATTCATTTCAGGATGCGGGCGGGGAAAATATTTCTTTAAGGCCTGAAGCGACAGCTTCGATTGCCCGGGCATACATTAATCACGGAATGCTCAATCAGCCGCAGCCGGTAAAGCTTTGGTATTGGGGTCCGATGTTCCGGCATGACCGTCCGCAGTCAGGCCGATATCGCCAATTTTATCAATTCGGCTTTGAGGCCCTGGGAGAAGAAAGCCCGGTGGTTGACGCCCAACTGATTGTTATTGTTAATGATTTTTTTAAGGAAATAGGCCTGCCGATAACCATTCAAATTAACAGTTTGGGCACGCCGGAATCGCGCCAAGCTTACAAAACAGAGTTGGTCAGTTATTACCGCAGCCGGCGGGGCCAGCTTTGCGATGATTGCAAAAAAAGGATCAATAAAAATCCTTTGCGGCTTCTTGACTGCAAAGAAGAGGGGTGCCAATCAATCAGAAATGAGGCGCCACAAATTGTTGACTGGCTTGATGAAGACAGTAAAAACCATTTTATGAAAGTTTTGGAGTGCCTGGATGAAGCAGAGGTTCCGTATGTGATGAATCCATTTTTGGTGCGCGGTCTTGATTACTATACTCGGACAGTTTTTGAGATATGGCCGGAAAGCGAAGAAGAAGATGCTCGCCAGTCAGCGCTTGGCGGCGGCGGTCGGTACGATCTTTTAATTGAGATGCTTGGCGGTCGGCCAACTGCGGCATGTGGTTTTGCCATTGGCATTGAGAGGGTTGTTAATAAGTTGAAGTCAGATGAAATAAAGGTGCCAAAACGCAAGGCTCCTGAAATATTTTTTGCCCAGCTTGGGGAGCAGGCTCGAATAAGGGCGATCAGCCTTTTTGAGGAATTCCGAAAGGCGGGCGTGCCTTTGGCTGAGGCATTTTCCAAGGAATCACTTAAGGCGCAGCTTGAAGTAGCAAACCGCCTTAGTGTTAAATATTCGCTTATTTTAGGCCAAAAAGAGGTTTTGGATGGTACGGTGCTTATTCGAGATATGGAGGCGGGCATTCAGGAGATTGTTGACCAAAAGAAGGCTGTCCGTGAGATACAAAAAAAGCTGGATAAGAATAACGGGGAAAAATAATAAATTATTTGACTTTTTAGGCTAAAATTAGTAAAATAATTAAAGTTAGTATTAATTAACACCAAAGAAAGGAAGGTGAACGTTTGTGGCAGAGGTTAAGAAAAAACGCGGAGAAAGCTTTGAGGGTTTAGTACGTCGTTTTAACCGAAGGGTGCAGCAGAGCGGAAAACTGCTTCAAGCAAAGAAAGTGAGATTTCGTTCTGATAAAAAGAGCCGCACTAAGAAAAAAGAAAGTGCGCTGCGACGCGAAACGCTTAAGAAAAAGCGTGAATACATGGTAAAGACCGGAAGAATAAAGGACGAACTTGAAAAAGCATACCGTCGCTATCGCTAAAAAGATGTCGCTTCAATCAAAAATTAATGATGATTTAAGGGCCGCCTTAAAGAAGAAGGATGAAAAAAAAATTTCCGTGCTTCGTCTTTTAAATTCGGCAATTAAGAACTTATTAATTGAGAAAAAACTAGAGAAAGAAGCTGAGCTTGAAGATTCAGAAGTTGAGAAGCTGATAAGGACGCAGATTAAGCAATTAAAAGATGCGGTTGCTGATTTTATCGCTGGAGGACGCAAAGACCTGGCTGAATCAAATCGCGCGGAAATAGATATTTTGAGCGAATATTTGCCTGAGGGCTTGAGTGAGGAAGAGATAAAGTCAATCATTAAATCTAAAATAGAAGAAATCGGCGAAGCAATAGGCAAGGATTTTGGAAGGATTATGGGGGCGGCAATGAAGGAAATCGGCGGCCGCGCCGAGGGTGATGAGGTAAAGCGATTGATTGAAGAAGAACTGTCCAAATAATCTTTGAATTTAATTATTATCCTTTCTTCCCATGCTGAAAGGGGTAAAATTTTTAAATAAAAAGAACACTTGGTTTTTAATTGGTTTTATTTTTGTCCTGGTGTTCTTTTTTGTTTCTTTTGTTCCGGTGTTCGCGGTTGAATTGGGAATTGAAGCGGTTGAGGAAGAGATCGAGCTTGGCGGTGAAGATATTCGGGTTATTGTTGCGCGGATTATTAATGTTTTTCTCGGATTATTAGCTGTGATTGCTTTAGTTTTGGTTCTGTACGGAGGGTTTTTATGGATGACAGCCGGCGGGGATGCGGAAAAAGTTGCCAAAGCAAAAAAAGTATTAGTTAACGCGGCCATTGGCCTGGGAATAATTCTTACTTCTTGGGCAATTACGGTATTTATTTTTCAGGCGCTTCTTGGAGAAGACGGCGTATTCGGTCCGGGCGGCCGGCCAAGCGGAGCGCCGCCGACTTATGAATCCTTTAGTGGGGCTCTGGGTAACGGCATAATTGATTATCATTATCCTTCACGCGGGGCAACTGATGTGCCGCGCAATACCAAGATAATGGTAACCTTCAAAGAGGCGATGTCGATTCCTTCGTTTATTGACGGATATGACGACGGGGGAACGCCTTTTGATACGAGTGATGATACGGTTTCGGATTTATTAAACAATGACAATATAAAGATATATCGCACGGCTGATGGCGACGGCGGGGCTCTTCGCCCAGACCAGGTCAGGGTGCGCTTTACTGAAGATTTGGAAACTTTTGTTTTTGAGCCGGCGGAATGGCTGGGTTCGGCAAGTGAGGATGTTTCGTACACAGTTTCATTGGGGGCAAATATTGAGCGGGCCGATGGTGAAGATGCTTTTCAGGGGGCGCTTTCTGACGGCTACCGCTGGAACTTTGAAGTAAGTACTTTTGTTGACGTAACTCCGCCACAGGTAAGGAGCGTATTTCCGGTTGCCGGGGAAACTTATCCCAAAAACGTTTTAGTGCAAATTAATTTTAATGAACCGATTGATCCGACGTCAGCCTCGGGGCACAGCAGCCGCTTTACGAATATCTTGGTTGAGGGCGGAGGAGCAGTTTTAGGGACATTTGCTATGGCCAACCAATATAAGACGGTTGAATTCGTGCCGGATGAGTCATGCGGGACAAATACGTGCGGGGGAGAAGTTTTCTGTTTACCAGGTAATGCCGACATTGACGTGACGGTCCGTTCGGCAACAATGAACTCAGGAGAAGAACCAATGGCGGTTTTTCCGTATAACGGAGTGGTTGATATGGCGGGCAACTCCCTTGACGGTAATACCAATGATGTGGCTGAAGGGCCGCCAACTGATAATTTTGCTTGGAGTTTTGCCACAACAAACGAGGTATATATCGCCCCGCCGGGCGTTAGCTCAGTGAGCCCGGCACCGGGCGAAGGCGGTATTGCCCCGGACATGTTGCTTGAAATCGAGTGGGACGTGCTGATGAGTTTTTCAAGCCTTAACAGCTCAAATATACTCCTTAGTGATAATCAGCCTGATGAATTTTCACTTTGGTTTTACATTGATTCTGATAATTTTACTGAAGAAGGCTTGCCAGTCGAAGCCGGCATGACGCCGCACCATTCGGCAACCGTAATCAGGCATGGATTATTTTTTGAAGAAACCGAATATTATCCGGAAATATTTTCCGACGTAAAAGACGTTTATCAAAATTGTTACAGCCCGGCGGCGACGCGTAATTGCCCCAAAGACAGGGTGGGCGCGCCGTGGTGTTGCGATACCCGGCCTTCAGCTTCGCGAAGCTCGGGTCCGTGTTTGGGTATTCCGGTTAAAGAGCGATAAATGTTAAAAAAACAAAGAACAATTCAGATCGTCTTTTTGGCAACCATTGTTTTAATGGCGGTTTTATTTTTTATAAACGGAGTTTTGGCAATTGAAGTCGGTATTGAACCGGTTGAAGAGGAGATTGAGCTTGGCGGTCAAGATATACGGGTGATTATCGCACGGATTATTAATGTTGCCCTGGGGTTGCTCGGTATTATTGCCTTACTTTTAGTGCTCTACGGCGGCTTTTTGTGGATGACGGCCGGCGGCGATGATGAAAAAGTTGCCAAGGCGAAAAAAGTTTTGATTAATGCGGTGATTGGTTTGGCAATCGTTCTTTCTTCATTTGCAATTTCCCGTTTTGTTCTTGACGCGCTGGTCAGCGCGACCACCGAGGGCCCGCCTAGCGGTCCTCCGGGAATTGTTGGAGGTCCGGGAGTTCCGGGCGGTGGCGTGCGTGTTTTTAGCGTGCAAAGCATGACCCCGCAGGGGTCAGTCCCGATCCGGAACGTTACGGTGAGAATTTTATTCAATGCTAATGTTGACTCAACAACGGTTGAAAATAATATCCGCATTAATCGGATAAGTGATGGGATAAGAGTTGACGGCACTTACAGCGTTTTGGGGAGCCGGGTAAGCTTTGTCCCGAGCGCTGCGTGCCCTGAACCAAATGAGGACCGCAAATGTTTTGGCGCGGACACGGAGTATGAAATTATTGTTGCCGAAGGCTTGAGAAGTTCCGGTGGTTTGTTTATTAATTGCACCGGTCTCGCGGCAAATTGCGAAGGCAGGTTCATGACCGGCGATTTGGTTGATGTTGCCGATCCTTCGGTAGAAATAACTTATCCAGATAATGGCCAGGGCGTGCCAGTGAATTCAATTATTACCCTGCAGGCATATTCAGAAGATGATGCCGGAGTTTCATTAGTTGATTTTGAAATTGAAGGTTCGGTTGTGGCGAGCGATGGGCCGCCGGCGCCGACTCCGCTTACCTTTACGGCGGAAACGGACTGGGATACCAGCGGATATACACTTGGTTCGCGTCATGATATTCGGGCGCGGGCATATGATATTGACGATAACAGCGCGCTTTCTTCTGCAGTTTCGGTTGTTGTGCGAGCCGAGCACTGTTTTAACGGAATTCAGGACGGGGGAGAGACCGGCATTGACTGCGGTGGTGACCCGGCAAGTGATGACTACTGTGGCGCGTGCTCTGGTTCATCATGTACGTCTGATGAAGATTGCTCATCAGGTTATTGTGAAGGCGGAGTCTGTATTTCCCGGCCGATCATTGAATCAGTTGACCCTTTGGACGGCGCACCCGGGACACTGGTGACAATAACCGGCCAGTATTTCGGCGTGACGCGGGGCGAAGTAAAATTTCTTGGAGCAGAGGCTGAGGGCGATGAAATGGTTGCGCCGTTTGCTCCCTGCGCTCGTGTTTGGGCCAATAATCAAATTATTATTACCGTGCCCGAGGGCGCAGTGAGCGGACCGATTGAAGTGACTACTTTTGACGGTGATGCTGACGTGACAAATGACACGCGCGGGCCGAACATTCCTGATTTTTTAATTAATACAATAGAGCATCCGGGTATTTGTGAAATAAATCCGGAAGAGGGCGAAACCGGCACGACGGTAACTATTTCCGGCATTGGATTTGGCGCGACCGAGGATTCAGTAACTTTTGGCGAGGTTGATGCCGGGCGGATTGACAGTTGGAGCGATGAAACGGTGCGGGCAACTGTGCCGCCGCTCAGTGAAGGAGACTATCCGGTGCGGGTAAGTGTGTCCGGCACGGCAAGCAACGGAGTAAATTTCACGGTTGTTGAGGAGGGATTGTCCGGAGTGCCGATAATTTCACAAATTGAGCCAGCAGCTGGACCGATTGGCCAATACATTACGATTTACGGCAGTAATTTCGGTTCGTCCATGGGGCGATTAACATTTATCAATCCTTCGACCGGCCAGTCGGCTCTCGGGGCGGTTGATTTTCCTGAGGAATGCGGTGACGATATATGGCATCGTGACAATATTACCGTTAAAGTGCCTGATGATTATAGCGACGGTACGGCTCTTTCTTTTGGAGCGCATGAGGTAAGGGTGCAGCGTTCTGACGGAAGAACAAGCGAACCGGCTGAATTTACAGTAAATGACGATCCATTGGCGCCGGGCATCTGCCGAATTTCACCGGCAGCCGGACCAGTCGGGACCGGTGCGGTAATTTACGGCGAGCGTTTGGGTGCAACCACCGGCGCAGTTACTTTTTATGATTCAAAAGAGGCTGACGTAACTGATTGGTCAGACGAGGAAATAACAACCGAGGTACCGTCCGGTGCGATTACCGGCACGGTGACGGCAACTTCGGCTGCCGGGATAACAAGCAACGGCATAAATTTTCAAGTGGCAAACTGCATTGAAGAGCCGGGCGCGTGTGAAAGCGATCAGCAGTGCTGCCCTGACGGGACCTGCATTGGGTTGACCGAAGAATGTGCAATCGGTCCGACCGAGGCTTCATTTGTCTGGCGTTTTTCAACCGGAATCATCCCGATTACGCCGCAAGTAATAGAGGCATGCATGTCAGAAGATTTGCCTGCGTCACCTTCTCCTTGGTCAGAGCGCAGCGGAGGAGAAGATGTTTGCATTAATGCCGTTCCGACCGTGCGCTTTAATGTGCCAATGGATGCGGCAAGATTTACATCAGACAATATTGAATTTAAAAAATGCATTGGTGGGGTTGATGATCCTTGCGCTTCCACCGTTGATGTCGGAGTAGCAACCATCACCGTGCTTGACGCTAACCGCGGTTTCCAGATTATTCCTTCGGCTCTTTTTGATACGGAGAGCTGGTATGAGGTAAAGCTTTCAACTAATTTGCGTGGAGACGAGAGCGTTGGCAGTCTGAATATGGAAGAAGACGAGGATTGCGGCGAGGGTTACGGCTACTGCTTTACTTGGAAAACAAGTGAAAGAACCGATCCCTGCACAATTGGCAATGTTTCAGTGACGCCTGATTATTATATTGCCCGTGACACAAATCCAATTGAATACAGCGCTTCGGCAATCGGCAGTGAAGACATCTGTCTTAGTTTAAATCCTTCAGCCTACGACTGGCTGTGGTCGTCAAGTGATTTGGCGCGGGCGAGCGTGGCTGTACCTGATCCGCTCGAAGGCTGGATTGCCGCGATAACCCCGATCCTTGAAACACTCGGCGTGCCCGTAGACATTACGGCCGAAGCGGTCGGTCAGGGCCTTTCAGATTCCGGACAGCTGGTGGTTGATTTTACTGATCCGGCAGTTACTTCATATGAGCCCGAGTGTACTGAAGCCTGTATTAACGCGGTAATTCGCATTGGTTTTAATACGCTGATGGATTCGGCGTCAATTCTTGCGCCGGGTAATATTCAAATATATAAATGCGAAAATGAGAACTGCCGTACTTTTGTCGGCGGCAATTTGGTTAGCGGAATTACTCCGGTTGATCCGCTTACTTGGCAGGAAATTATCATTAGTCACGCTGATTTTGACCAGAGGTCTTATTACCGGGTCATATTAAATGGCGACATAAAAAGCTATACATTGACCGAGCTTACCAATTTAAATTATGGAGAAAATTTTTCCTGGACGTTTAGGACAAAAGACGATCCTAATCCCTGCGTGGTCGATCGTGTTGAAGTTGCGCCGGAAATCGGTTATACCAGTTCGCGTGGCGAGCGCGTGGTTTACACGGCGGTTCCTTACGGCGAAGTAGACGAATGCAGTACCGAGGGCCAGGCACTTAATCCGTGGCAATACGACTGGGGGTGGTCAGTCGATGATACCCTGGTCGGTGAATTAATTGACGGCGGAACAATTGACACAAGCCTTGAAAATATTTCCCGCTGGTGCGATGCCAAAACCTGTTTGCATCTTGGTACGGAAACAAATATTGCTGTTTGCGGAAACGGTATTGCCGAAGTCTCGCTTGGTGAAGAATGCGATGATGGCAATACTTCAGCCGGTGACGGCTGTTCATCTAACTGTCTTACTGAACCGGTAGCGTCGTTTGAAGCAGGCGGAACATGCGGTAACGCTGATATTGAAGATGTTTCATATATTTCCCCGTGGGCAAATCCATGGATCGAGGGCGCAGAAGAGTGCGATGATGGCAATAATATTTTTGGCGACGGTTGCAGCCCGGGTTGTCAGAATGAGGGTTCAACTTTGGCTGGTTCGGTTTGCGGCAATGCTGATCTTGGTGACGGCGAGGACTGTGATGACGGCAACCGTCGGGCCGGTGATGGCTGTTCGCCAGAATGTTTGCGTGAAGGTTCAATGCCCGGACCGTTGGGCGTTTGCGGCAACGGGGCGGTTGAATTTGAATTAGGCGAGGATTGCGATGACGGTCGGATGTGCGCTGACGGCACAGCGTGCACTTCGAACTCTGATTGTATCGGTATTGGTGAGGGGCAGTGCCGTCCTCGTTCGGGCGACGGCTGCTCGGAGCGCTGTTTGAATGAAGGGACCTATCCCTGCATTGATTCTACTGATCCGAATTGCTGCGGCAATGCAGTGGTTGAAAACGGAGAGGACTGCGACGGAGAAGAGGGGTGCGGCATAAACTGCTTATTTCTTGGTTCGTCGTACACTTACAGTGCACCGTCATTTTGCGGTGATGGAACAGTCGGTTTGGGCGAGGAAAGGGGCTGTGATGCCGGAGCGCCGGATGGACGCTCTGATGCGGTTCAGATAGTTGAGGCAATCGGATTGGGAGAAGTTGACGAGGAGGGTAATCAGTCCACCGTGGTTAATGCAACAGCCGACGGTGTTTCCGGGGCGGCGCAGTTTACCATGCTTTGCGGATTTACCCTGGACGCCGAATGCAAGGCAATTGACCGCTCGCTCGGGCTTGCGGCGAATTCTTGCTGTTATCCAATGCCCTTAGTTGAAGAAGTAATTCCGGCGAATGGCTCCAATGAGATGTGCCTCAATGCGGCAATCCAGGTTCGCTTTAGCGAATCTCTAGACAGAACCACCTTATCTTATGATGACGAGGGAGTGAGTAAAAATCGCATTTTGGTAATTGCCGGCCAGGATACGGCCTGCGGTGAAGGCGAGACCATATATCCAATGATGCTTTTAACTGACGAGGGCGGAAAGGTATCGTGGTGGAGGCTTGTATTGAATCGTATAACTAATTTTTTCAAAGGATTTTTAGTTAAATATGTGCGTGCGGCGGCAGAGATTGATCCGCGCACACTCAATTATTGCGAAAGCAATATTATTTCGGGCGATCTTGGGCTTTCCGGTGACGGACAGACCGTGCGTTATCGTTTGAGCCGGGCGCTTGACCCGGATACCTGGTACCAAATAAGGGTTTTGCCGGGCATTGAATCGGAAGAGGGCGTGGCAATGGATAATTTTTACATGAGCGCCTTTGGCACGGGCACAGAAATTTGCAAACTTGATTATATTTATATAAAAGATCCAACCGGCACTTATTTCTTTGACCGGGTAAACCCGGCAACAATACCGGACCCTTACGGCGCACGCAGTTTTATCGCCCTTGCCGTGGCTCGCCGGACCGGTCTTGCACCCATGGCGATAGAAGAGATTCCGGGAAATTATGAGTGGGAATGGAGCTGGTCGTCAAGCGAGGCCGATGACAGTGAAAATAATATTATTAGCGTAACCGACAGCGATCAGCAGGATCAGATGGTGACTCCGGCCGGCAAAACAGGCGAAGAGCAGGTGAGCGCCCAGGCCAGAATTACGGTTGACACTTTTTTTGGCCGCGCTTGCATGCGAAATTCCGACTGCCCGAGAAATCTTTGCGTTGGCGCGACCGAAACTGACCCGGGCCATTGCGCTGGAGAAACGGTATCTGATTCCGTGACTGCGATGGTCAACCTTTGTGAAAATCCGTGGCCGGATCCGGAGGCCGAACCATTAACCGGTTATTGCACATATTATTTAATTGAACGCGTGGTGCGTACACCTTGCACCGATGACACTGACTGCACCGGCGTGCCCTGCGAAGTGCCAGAGGAATCACCGGCATATTTTGCCGATCCTTTGGATTTTCATTTTGCCACAATGTACTGCCGGGATAATGAGCCCAATCTTTTGCCCAAACTTAAAATAAATGTGGCTGATCCGCCAAGCGGGGTTTTACGTGACTATCTTTTAACCTATGATGTTGATCCGACCGAAGGCGCGCCTTATGCCAAGGACGCAATCGGACTTCGCATTATGCCTAATCCCGATCATTTAACCCCCGAAGAGTGGTACCGGACCCAGGGATTTGGCGGTTCGCCAGAATCAATGGAGGTTGACGGCTATCCGGCTGTTCGCGTTGGAACAACGGTTTATGTGAACGCGGCAAATAAATATGGCGACCCGACACTGTTCACTAACATTTACATACTTTCCCATAATGATGATGCCGATCCGATGACTATTAGCATTTATAATCAACTATTGGCAAATTTGGTGTTTAATTATGATAATGTATCCAATGAGCGCCTTTGCCGTGGGCAATCGGGCGAGTATTTGCGTGATGAAGCGGGTAAATTAGTAAAATGTTCAAGTAACCTTGATTGTTTGGATTTAACCGATCCTGATCCGACATGTGATGCTGACAAAGATAAGCTAAGGCGCGACGTTCAGCGAATTACAGACTTATTGCATGTTGAAGAACTAATTGATACTTATCGCGTAATCAGCGGCGGGCGAAGGAGCTGTGCATTGCGGGGAAGCGATCTCAGCTTTGATTGTGTTGAAGACAGCGAATGCAAGTTTTTAGATCCTAACGCGACCTGTGACGTATTTGGCGGTACGGTGCCGCGGCTTGAGGCCGGTTCTTTTTTGCGAGCCCTTTCAACAAGCCTGTGGCCGTCTTGGCAGTCAGAGCTCGGCACTTCATTTGGTGAGAGCTTACTGCGGGATCCAATAAATCAATTTGCGCCTTGTGAAGGCTATGAACAATCAACATGCTTTAATTCGGAAAGCCTTGAGTTTATGTGTCCGGAGGATTCTCTGGTTTATATGTACCGTTCGCTCGGTGATAACAATTATGAACTTTTAGCAGAGATGGAATATGCCGATTATTGGCTGGCTGAAACCTTGCCGGATAATGTGCGCTGGAATGAAGGCTGCCATGACACAACATATTCAAATAATAATCTTTGCGGCGACGGTTTCCGCGGACCAGAAGAAGAATGCGAGCTTGGCGAAACAATGAGGGTTCTTTGCGAGGACGGCATCAGTGTGAGGTATGTTTCCTGCATGCAGGATGGCACGACCTGCCGATGGGCAGAGCCGGGCGAGTCGGGTCATGGCGAATGCCAGGATTCTTTCCCGATTTGCGGCAATGGCGTGCGTGAAGGTTACTGCCTGGGTGGTGATAATGAAGGATTGCTTTGTAATAAGGATGCTGACTGTTTGCCGCCGGACGGATATTGTGATTTTGTTGAGTTTTGCGACGAAGGTGAAAACAACGGCCTTTACGGCCATTGCGCAAACGATTGTTCAGCCGAGGGTGCTTATTGCGGTGATGGGCTTTTGGCCGGGGCAGAGGAATGTGATCTTGGTGAAACAAACGGCCAATACGAGAGCGGCTGCAGCTGGGACTGCCGTTTACCCGGCCCGATGTGCGGCGATGATATCGTGCAATCGGAAGAGGAGTGCGAGGCTGGTCAGTCAGAAGACCGAGTTGATGGTTATTGCCAGTATTATCCGGATATTTCATGTACCTCTGACACGGATTGCCCAGGACATGGCGCAGGATATTTCTGTCCAGGAACAATTAAGACATGTACACCGGGTTCATATTGCGCAGGATATGGAATGTGTGAGTATAGGCCAAAAGTAACAAATACTACGTGCATACCTCCATGCGGTACTGATCCCTCGACTGGTTATCAGTTAAAAAGGGTGCGCAGCTGCAATGAAACAACTTGTGAATGGGGTTCATGGAGCATGGCTTGCGTAACTGATAATGCCTGCGGGAACGGTATTTTAGAAGGTGAGGAAGAGTGCGATGACGGCAATACCGATAATACTGACGGTTGTATAATTGTGCCGGGCAGGGAAAGTGATCTTACGGTTTCCTGCAAATTTGCTTATTGCGATGACGGTTATCGATATAGTGGTGTTGAGCAGTGCGATGCGGGCTCTGGAAACGGCATAGAATGCGAGGCGCCATATGAGGGCTCTTGCACCTATTGTACTGAACGCTGTACTTGGGCAACGGCAAGCGGCACTTATTGCGGCGACGGAATCATTGAGCCGGGCATTGAAGAGTGCGATGAGGGCCCTATCTCATGCTGGTATCCTGATTTGGGCGAATCAGGCAGTTACCATCCTTTATTCGGGGAGATACCCTGTGACCCATACGGAGACTCGAGTGAATGTCCCCGAGTACTGACTTTAATCGGCATGGGAGGAATGGTTCTTGGGGAGCACGGAGAAAGCTCTAGCGGTGGGACAACATATGCTGAAGGAGTCTGCCAGGGGCAGGGAATTTCGTACGAGCATGTGCCGGCAATTCCACCGGATCCGCCCTTTGATTATAATTACAACCGACCGTATTGTGACTACACTTGCCATATTGCCCAAAGAGGTAAGGAGAGCACGGGCATTGGCCCGACCGTGCCGTATTGCGGTGACGGTATTGTTCAGCCGCGGCCGTATCCGCCATTGCCCTGGACTCCTGAAGGCCGTGACTATTGGGAGGAAATAGAAGAAATAACCGGTGAGCTTATAAAAGGCAAACAGAATGCGTGGTCTAGGGTTTTTGCCTACGCAAGAAGGGTAATTTCTTTGCGCATGTTTAATTTTGAAATGCCGGTTAGTCATTTTGCCAACTATATTATTAATTCAGTAAAAGTTGCTTACGGAGTGCTTTACGATCCCGTTTTTGAACCATGCGCCACTGATGCCCATTGCCCGGGTGACCAGATTTGCTGGTCGTTTGGTGATGATACAAAAAAATATTGTTATCGCTGTGATAATCCAGATGCCAGGTCAGGCTGCGTAAAAGTCCTATCAAACGAAGGCGAGGTTTGTGATTCAGGAACAAACAACGATGTTTACAGCCCGAGCATCCCGCCAAACTGTAACCGTACGTGCAGTGCTTTAGCATCATATTGCGGTGACGGGATTGTTGATTATGAGCATAATGAATCTTGCGATTGGGGCGGCAGCGACTTTAGTGGCCGGGTTGATATGGTACTTGTGACGACTATGCCCAATACGACTTCGGCGACCGATGGCGTTTGTGATGTTTATGAGAGCATGACTGACAGAATATGCCCGACCCTGGAAAGCGTTGTCCCGCGCTTTGACCTTATTTATGACGTGGAAAAAACATTTTATTTGGCAAATCCGGACTACAGGCGTCCAACCAACACGACGGACGAGGATATTTTGGAAAGGTGCATTGACAACATGATTCGTGAGGGTGTTCTTCAAACATCCGGCGGAACAACGATCGAAGGATATAGCGGTCTCCCGGGGCATTCGTCTATTTGCGGCGAATCCTGGGCCGCATCTTTAGGCGGCTGCAGTGGCGGATTATTCACTCGGCCGAGCGGTCAAGCCCATTGGGCTCAGGCAGTTGCTGACATCACGGCAAGCCATCCTTGGCGTTCAGACAGTGTAAGATTAATTATTGTCGTGGATAATAACCGGCCCCAGGGCGCACCGGTTACACCACCTCCTTCGTGGAATTCTGAGGACGGAAACGCAATTCGTGCTTTGCAAACATATTTTAATACCTTGCCGGTTGAGCAGAGGCCGCGACTTGCTGTAATGGTTGATAAAAATATTAATGATTATGGATGCATTTGGCTTGAAGGGTCTTTGGGCTCGACATATAACCGTGACCGGTTTATCGAGGAAATGGGAGCTTCTTCTCTCTGGTCAGTTGATAAGCAGTGGGGAAGCGGAGCAAAATATCAGGCATATAGCATTGAGCCAAGCGGTTTTATCAATACCGGATCAATACCGACACGCGTTGCTTTAGAAAATATTATGAATTCAATTTTTTGTGATATAGATCTTGACGGTGTTACTGACTGCACCTGCCTTGCACCGCCAAAAGAGGGTACACTATCTCCGTGGTGCTTATGATGAATTATAAAAATATTTTATTAATCGGCGGTTTAGTTTTGGCTTTAGGCTTTCTTGCTTTTAGCGTCGGTTTTTTTATTTTGAGGCGGGGTGAAGTAACTGTCGTTAGTGAACCAACAGCAACTACCCAGCCGACAACAACTACTGAACTAGAGCCGGTGACTTATACCGAAGAATGGAAAGATGCTTTCGGTAAGGCGCGAACGGCAATGGATCCGGAAAAATGCAATACGATTTCTGATACTGCGGCACGCCAAGATTGCCAGGATAAAATTAACCTTTTACTTGCTTATAAGAAGCAGGACATTAACGCTTGCCGGGCAATTTTTGAGGCAGATCTACGTGACAGCTGCTATGTAAACCTGGGTTCGGCCCTGGGAATTGATTATTGTTTATACGTCACGACAGAAGAGATGAAGCGGGCCTGTGAGGAGGCCGCTGTTCAAGAATAATAATTTAATAGATTTTATGATTTTTGAAGACAAGCAAAATGAACCCGAAGATATTTTAAAAGACGTTGAACCGCCGGCGCCGCCGGCCGGTTCGCCAGTACCCGGGGCGCCGACTCCGGGGGGGCGTCCGGTTATCCGCGCGGTTGAGCCGGGACAGCAAACCGCCATGCCGCCGGTTGCGCCAAAGAGGGGAGGCGGTTTGGGAAAATTTTTAGGCATATTACTTGTCGTTTTGGTGGTTATTGCCGCGGGCGGAGCAGCTGCCTGGTATTTTTTAATATTGCCGAGCATGACTCCGCTTCCTGAAGCACCGGCACTCGAGGAGGAGCCAGCAATTACCGAAGAGGTTGAAGAAGAGCCGGTAGCAGATGAAGAGGAGGAGGAAATGTTTGAAGAGGAGGAGGAAATGTTTGAAGAAGAGGAGATTGCTGAAGAAGAGGAAGAAGCAGTTATTCCGCAAGTTGATACTGATGGCGATGGTTTAAGCGATACTGATGAGGCGGCGCTTGGAACTAATCCTGCTTTGCCTGACACTGATGCCGACGGGTTGACTGATCGAGAGGAGGTTCAGGTATGGAAGACAAACCCATTAAATCCCGATACTGACCTTGATGGTTATGAAGATAAAGCCGAAATAGACAATGGGTATAATCCAAACGGGCCGGGTAAGTTGCCGAGTTTCCCGCCGTCAACATAATAAATATATTTATGGGTCCGAACGACGAAATACAATTTGAAAAGCCGAAGAGCGCGAGCGAGGGCAGCACCGAACCAAGAATACATGTTATGCCGGAAAAATTTCGCGGGGTAACACTTGAGGCGAAAATACCTGAAGTAAGCGTGCCGCAAAAGGCGGGCAGGGTATCGCCGCCGCCAAAGGCTCCGGCTGGTCCGGCTAAAGCGCCGGCGGCTCCTGGGGCGAAGAAAAAATTTCCCTGGCTGATTGTAGCCATAGTTTTGGTAATTATTCTTGCTTTAGCCGCATCAGTATTTTTTGTCCTTTGGGGTATGCGTGGCCCAAGCGAGCCGGTTGAAGAAGCCGATGAGATGGTTGTTGAAGAGCCAACCCCTCCGCCAAGCCCGGTGGTTGAAGAGGAGGAAGAAGAGGAAATAACCGAAGAAGAGGAAATGGCAACTGAAGAGGAAAGTTTACCGGCTACGGCTGAGGAAACTTTGCCGGCAACGGTTGAAGAAACAATCCCGCCGGTAATTCCGGAGGAGCCCGAGGTTGTTCTAACCGGGGGAGTCGACGCCGACAGTGACGGTTTAACCGACGTTGAAGAGCGGCTCTATTCTACTGATCCACAAAAGCCGGATACGGACAGTGATGGCTATTTGGACGGGAATGAGGTTTATCATTTATATAATCCCGGGGGCACGGCGCCGGTAACCCTGCTTGAATCAGAACTTGTAACCTTATACTCAAACCCCGATTACGGCTATTCAATATATTATCCCGCTTCGTGGAGGCTGGATTTGTCAAAAGGAACGCTTCTTGTGATGTTTAGCGCGGCAACCGGAGAATTTGTCCAGGTCTTAACCGAAGATAACCCTCAGGATATGTCCTTAGTTGAATGGTATCTTGCCCAGGCTCCGGGAGCCGATGAAGAAGATTTAAAATTATTCGCAAATAAAGCGGGAATCGAGGGGCTGCAGAGCCCGGACCGCCTGACAGCGTATTTTAAAAAGGATTCACGTATTTATGTAGTTTCGCTAAATATTGGCGGCAAGACAACGATTGAGTACCGGCGGACTTATGAGATGATGCTTAACAGTTTTAATTTTATTGAATGATACGCAGTGAATTAAACTCAACTATCAAGTCGCCTTTAGGTAAGGCATGGCTCAAGAAGGCCGAGCGAGCGGCAAACGGAATACTAAAATTAAAAAAAGATTACACGGTTTCCGTTGTTTTAGTGGGCCGGCGAAGGATGGGGTCATTAAATAAGCGATATCGCAATATCAATAAACCAACCGATGTTTTATCCTTTGGCATCGGGGAGAAGGACGGTTTTGTTGTTCCAGGGGCAATAAAAAGTCTCGGAGAGATAATTATTTGTCCAGAGACTGCCAGGCAAAACGCAAAAGCTGCCGGCCATAGCCTGACCTATGAAATGCAGTCGTTGTATATTCACGGCTTATTGCATCTTCTTGGCCACACGCATAAAGAAAAGATAAAAGCAAAAAAGATGTTATCGCTTCAGGAAAAGATCATAAGTAGTATAAAATAAATATGGGATTTAAACGCTTAAAACAGAGCTTTGCTAACGCGGCTAAAGGTCTTTGGCAGGTAGTGCGAGAAGAGCAGAGTTTTCGTATACAGGTAGCATTTACGGCAATCATTGTTGTTCTCATGCTGGTTTTTCCTTTGTCGGCCCTCGAGCGGCTGATTCTTGTTATGGTAATTATTTCGGTGCTGGTGCTGGAGATTATTAACAGCATTTTTGAGCGGATTGTTGACGTTTATAAGCCGCGGCTTAATCCCTATGTGCGCGATATAAAGGATATGATGGCGGCGGCCGTATTGATTGCCTCCATCGGAGCTACGGTTATCGGATTGATGATTTTCGTGCCCTATATTGCTGATTTTTGGATAAGATGATTTTCAAATATCGGTTTATCATTTATAATATAAGTTAAGTTTTTGGCAAAAATATTTTGTTATGTCAGACCAAATCATTACTGGATTAGATATCGGGTCTTCCCACATCCGTATTGCTGTTGGGCAGATTATCGCTACCGAGGATAAGAAAGAAACACACATCATCGGCGCGGTCGAGGTGCCTTCAGAGGGAATATCCAAGGGATCAATAACATCAATTGAAGATGCGGTTTCTTCGGTTTCCGCCGCCCTAGAGCAGGCGGAGAGAGTGACCGGTGTGCCGATTAACAGCGCCTGGGTAGGAATTTCCGGCAGCCACATCCTTGCCCAGGAGAGTAAAGGGGTTGTCGGCGTTTCCCGTTCAGACGGCGAAATTAAGGAAGAGGATGTTGAACGGGCAATTGAGGCGGCGCGAACCGTGGCAACTCCTTCCAATTATGAAATACTGCACGTCCTTCCCAAGAGTTTTACAATTGATGGGCAGGGCGGAATAAAGGATCCGGTCGGCATGACCGGGATAAGGCTTGAAGTTGATGCAGAAATTATTCAGGGGTTAAGCTCACAGATTAAGAATATTACCAAATGCGTTTATCGTACCGGCCTAGATATTGAGGATCTTGTGCTCTCTGTGCTTGCCTGCGCCGAGTCAGTGCTCACCCAACGGCAAAAAGAGCTGGGCGTGGCTTTGGTTAATATCGGGGCGACAACAACGAGTTTGATTATTTTTGAAGAAGGTGACGTTCTGCATACGGTGGTTATTCCGATCGGGGGCGACCACATCACATCAGACATTGCTATCGGTTTAAGAACTTCAATTGATGTTGCCGAGCGCATCAAAGTGGAGCAGGGAACGGCGATAACTAAGGGTTTTAATAAAAAGGATGAGATAGATCTGGCTGATTTCGGCGCGCAAGATGAGGAATTGGTATCATTAAAATATATTGCCGAGATTATTGAAGCAAGGATTGAAGAGATAATGGAAAAGGTAGATTCAGAATTACGTAAAATTGACCGAAGCGGCATGCTTCCCGCCGGTGTAGTGATGACCGGGGGAGGGTCAAAGCTAAAGGGAGCGATTGATGTTGCCAAAGCAAAATTGCGTTTGCCGGCCTCGCTCGGTTATCCAATGGGCATTACGAGCGTTACTGACAAAACTCAGGATTTGGCGTTTTCAACCGTTGTCGGTCTGGTGCAGTGGGGCGGAGAAATTGTCGGCCAAAAACCGCAGGCCCTTGGCAAGATACTTGGCAAATATAAAGCAGTTGACAAGGTATCTGGTCAGGTCAAAAAATGGATTAAATCTCTCATACCTTAGCTAAAAATTTTGTTGCTAATTAAGGCCGGGCAGTTTGCCCGGTTTTTTTGTTAGCATGTCAACAATTTGCTTGACAGTAAAAATCAATTATCGTAAAGTATTAGTAATAGGATTACGGTTTTTATACTACTGAATAAATAATTTGTTCAAAAATTTTATGCCAGAAATTAAACCTGATGTTGAAGCCTTTGCCAAAATAAAAGTGGTTGGCGTTGGCGGTGGAGGAGGCTCAGCAATCAATCGCATGATTCAAAAGAAAATCAGGGGGGTTGATTTTATCGCGATGAATACTGATGTTCAGGCTTTGCATTATTCTTCAGCACCAACTAAGCTGCACATTGGCAAGGCGACGACACGGGGCCTAGGCGCCGGTATGAATCCGGAACTGGGCTTCCGCAGTGCGGAAGAGAGCCAGAACGAAATACGCGAAGTTTTAAAAGGCGCGGACATGGTTTTTCTTACTGCCGGCATGGGTGGGGGAACCGGTTCGGGGGCTTTACCGGCGGTAGCGGAAATCGCCCGCGAAGCCGGCGCTTTGACTATTGCCGTAGTAACTAAGCCTTTTGGTTTTGAAGGTGCCCAGCGGGCAAAGATTGCCGAGAATGCCCTTGATAACGTATCTGATAAAGTTGATACAATAATTACAATACCCAATGATCGCATTCTTCAAATAGTTGATAAGAAAACAAGCCTTTTGGACGCATTTACAATAGTTGATGATGTACTGCGCCAGGGCGTACAGGGGATTACCGAAGTAATTACCGTTCCCGGCCTTATTAATCTTGATTTTGCTGATATAAAATCAATCATGGATGGCGCCGGTTCAGCTCTTATGGGAATTGGCCGGGCAAGCGGCGATAACCGGGCAATTGAAGCGGCCCAGGCAGCGGTTTCCAGCCCGCTTTTAGAGATGTCTATTGAGGGGGCAAAGGGGATTGTATTTACGGTGACCGGCGGTCCGGGGCTGACCATGCACGAGGTTTCCGAGGCAGCCGAGACAATTACTGCTTCAGCTGACGCTGATGCGCGCATCATCTTTGGTTCGGTAATTGATGAAAATATAAAAGACGAAGTTAAGGTTACGGTTATTGCCACGGGTTTTGACAAGCGTATCAAACCGGCAAGTCAGCAAAAAACTGCATATGAGCCAACGCCCTTTATGAAGGCAAAAGAAGTTGAAGAAGCGCGAAAGGCAGAGCCGTCAAAAAAAGAAGAGGCGGCTCCGGAAAGAAAATTCCCATTCACCAAAAGAGCGGCAAAGGCAGAGCCAATTCAGCCGCAAAAGCCGGCAGCTGAAGAAGAGCAGGAAGACCTGGAAATCCCGGCATTCATCAGAAAGAAGATGATGTAGTTTCAAGAAATCAAAAAGCAAAAAAGCAATAAATTAAAAAACGACCCGGCAAAAGCGAGGTCGTTTTTTTATTGTACGGCTTTGTAGAGACGAGCCCGCCTTCGCTTCCCCTGTGCTTTCCGAGCTTCGGAGGACGATCTGCTGCACCGAGATGCCTCGTCTTTACCAAATCTGATTATTGTTTCTGGCCGATCAACATCGGCCGAGCCGTGTTAGAATGCAGGGCGGTGTAGAGACGCAAGATTTTGCGTCTCTATGGCAAAAAACCATTATTGGCAGTGGGTTGACAAATTGGCTTAAATATGATATAATTTTATGATTCGTCGGGATGATCCCGGCGAAGAAACCCAAAAAGGAGGCTGGTCATGGCCAAGAGAAAAAGGCAAGTGATCGGCGACGTGTCGGGCAAGGCGCTTGGCATGTTGAGAGACCTGATGGATAAGCTCCAGGGCGGGGCAATCACGCTTCGCGAGTTCGAGCTTTTCCTCAACCGCCAGAATCCGTTCGTCACCCCGGACGACATACGCGAGGAGTGGCAGGAGTTCTATACCCGCGTCTTCGGACTAACGGTGGACCTTACCGAGGTCAGGATTCCGGAAGAGCGGCCCGGTTTTGACCGCGCGCTCTTCATCCCCCAGGGCCTCACCATGAACCAGGCAATCGCGGCTTGCCGCAAGCGCTTCAAGGTCTACACCCACGTGGATGATCTGGACCGTGACGTGTCAATGAGCGACCGCAGTCCCAAGAGCGGCGCTTACGCCATCAGACTGCGCGACCGGCGCGAGGCTGATGAGGAGCTCAAGAATCTCTCGGCCAACATGCTCGCCGAGCGCGGAACCAGCGGCATCACCCTGCTCGAGCGGCTCGTGCTGGAGCTCAAGTACCACTACGAGACTGGCGAGCACCTGGACGTGGAAAACGTGACGCTCTGCAGCGGTTCGCGCCGCTCGGTCGGGAGCGTGCCGGACGTGCACTGGGGAGACGGCGGGCTGTACGTTGACTGGTCCTCTGCTGGCCGTGCCCATGACCGCCTGCGTTCCCGTGCAGTAGTTTCTGTCTGACCCTTGTAACTTGTTCCTTGTACCCTTGTTCCGGTACGCCTTGCGCGGACCGGAACTTTTTTATAAAATATATTTCGGCTAAAGCAACCGGTCTTTTTTAAAAGATATCGGTTCGCCTTATAAAACAGAAACTGCTTGTCCGGTTTTTTTGAGCGATCATAATATATTATGACAGGCTCTAAACACAGCCGCCTTGGAGCGGATAACACAGATTGGTTTGTGAAAAAGCCAATCGGTGGTATGGACGGAACCGGGCAAAACACGCGATCGCGCAACTCGGACGGAAACGTGCCGAACGTGAACTGGAACGACGGCAAGCTGAACGTTAACTGGAACTATGCTGACAATGCCAATGACAACCTGCGTTCCCGTGCAGAAGTTTCTATGAAAAGAAGCTCCTAATCGGGCTTCTTTTTGTTTGCGTGACTTTGCCAACCGGCGGCCATTTTGGAAATTTCAATCAGCTGGGATTCTATGGTGAAATATTTTTTGGTATTTATGATGTTAAGCTCGTTCATCACCCTGATAATTTGCTTTAATATCTCAATGTTTGCGCGCAGTTCAAGCAGTATGGGAATTTTATCATGGCTCGACGCCAAGGCGGCGCCAATAGCGAGTTTAAGACAGTCAATGGCAAGCGATTCCGTTTTTAGATAAACGCCAAATTTATCTCTTTTTGGTATAATTTTACCCAGTTGATAAATATCTTTATAAAAGTTTTTTATTTTATGAATGATCGGCAAAGAAACAGCGTCGGGGGGGGGGTAGCGGTAAATTTTGTCATGGTCTTTTTTATAGAATTATTTCTTTTGATAATTTATTACGCGCCTGGCAAGAGTTTAAGCGCGGCAAAACAAAAAAATCAGATGTGCAAAAATTTGATTTTTATTTGGAAGACAATATCTGCCGCCTGCGCTATGAGTTAAAAAATAAAAAGTATATTCATGGGCGGTATACGTCATTTTTTGTCCGCGATCCCAAGTTAAGGCATATACACAAAGCGGCGGTCGGGGATAGGGTTGTGCATCAAGCGCTTTTTCGGGTTTTGTATCCAATTTTTGATAAAAGATTTATTTATGATTCCTATTCCTGCAGAATGGATAGGGGAACGCATCGGGGCGTGAAACGCCTGGCGGATTTCGTTAGGAAAGAGAGCCGGAACTACAATAATACCGCCTACGCGCTAAAATGCGATATTAAAAAATTTTTTGCCAATATCGATCAGGGCGTCTTGTTTGAATTGATAAGCCGACGCGTTGACTGCGAAGATACTCTTTGGCTTGTTAAATCAATAATAAAGAGCTTTGCGTCCAGTTCGGGGAAGGGACTGCCCTTGGGCAATGTGACAAGCCAGCTCTTTGCCAATATATATCTTAATGAAATGGATCAATTAATAAAGCACGAAATTAAGGTAAAGTATTATTTAAGATATTGTGATGATTTTATTATTTTACACCACGATTATCGCTACCTGCGGAGATTGACTGGATGCTTGGATTATTTTTTAAGTTCGCGCCTAAAGCTCACATTGCATCCCGATAAGATTGAAATCCGTAAATTAAGCCATGGCGTTGATTTCCTCGGTTATGTTGTTAAGCCGCATTATATCATTTTGAGGACTAAAACAAAAAGACGCATGTTGTCCAAAGTTAAAAATAAGGCCAGAGAGTTAGGGTTAGGGAACCTTGATAATAATGCATATCGCCAGAGCGTTCAGTCTTATTTTGGAATACTTAAGCATTGCTATGGGCATAAAATTTTCAAAATAATGCGTCAATATTTGCGATGATCGGCTCTTTTATTTTTAGCCAAAATTTGCTAAAATGAAACCATTAATTCAATTAATGGTTTCATCCTGAACGAAGTGAAGGATCCCTTATGAATTGTCCGGTTTGTAAGTCAAAAGACACAAAAGTCGTGGATTCGCGGATTTCGGCTGACGGTTTGAGTATCCGCCGCCGCCGAGAATGCGAAAAGTGTTCTTATCGCTTTTCAACAATTGAGGAAGTGGAGCTCTTAGATTTGACCGTTGTTAAGGGTGATGGCCGGCGTGAGGCTTACTCGCGCGACAAGGTCATCCGCGGCTTGAAAAAAGCTTTGGAAAAGCGCTCATACACCGAGCCGGCATTTAAAAAATTGGTTCATAATATTGAAAGGGATATACAAAAAAAGAAAAGAGGCGAGCTGACCAGCGAAGAAATCGGCGAGGTGGTGATAAATCGGCTAAAGAGCTTTGATAAGGTCGCTTATATCCGGTTTGCTTCGGTTTATCGTCAGTTTGAGGACGTGCAGACTTTTCAAAAAGAGCTTAATAAGCTTTTAAAAAAGAGAAAGCCATCAAAATAATATTATGGAAGAAGAAAAACAAGAACGTTTGGAAAAGCTTTTAGAAGAACACCTTGAGCAGAATAAAAAAATTCTTGAAACGGTTGAACGGACCAGGCGTTTTATGAATTATTTGCGCATTGTGAATTTGATTAAGCTCGTGGTGATTGTTGTGCCGATAATTTTCGCGCTTATTTACGTGCCGCCGTTTTTGCAGCATCTGATTGACGCTTACGAGGAGATTATTGGCACATCTCCTTTTAAAATATTGCAGGATATTAAAAATGGCGAGTAAAAATTTTTCCCAGAGGGTATTGGCGTTTTGCCAACGCATACCGCGCGGCCGAGTTTGTACTTACGGTCAGATAGCCAGGGCCATCGGGCGGCCACAGGCAGCCCGGGCGGTGGGCAGCGCGCTAAGAAAGAATAAATATTTAATAAAAATTCCGTGCCATCGGATAGTTTTGTCTGACGGTCGGATCGGAAATTACCAAAAAGGAAGGAGAAGAAAGATGAAACTTTTAGAGTCTGAGGGTGTAAAGATAGAGAGGGGGAGAATTATTGAATTTGATAAATATTTATTTAAAGTTTGAGTTATGGAAGAGAATAAGCTGATAAAAACTAATCAAGGAGGGGGCATGCAAAAGTTTATTACCGCTGCGGCGATAATTGCTTTTTTTGTCGGAATAATTTTTGGCGGGATTGCCGGCGCGATAAGCGGCGCCTTTTCCGATGATTATATCCAGCCCTGGCTTGAACAAGCTTTTGGCCATAACCTTTTTTCTGATGATAGCGATGATTTTTCCCGGACTCTTCAAGTTGAGGAGGAGTCGGCAACGGTCAGCGCGGTAGAAAAGGCAAGCCCGGCCGTGGTGAGCATAGTCGTTACCAAGGAATTGACAAAATATTATAACGCCACCGGTCCGAATATTTTTCCTTTTGATATTTTCGGTTTTGACTGGCCCTTTGCTTTTGAGCGGGAAGGGCAAGAGCCGCAGGAAAAGGTAAAAAAGGAAGTTGGCGGAGGAACCGGTTTTATTGTTACTTCAGACGGCTTAATTGTAACTAATCGTCATGTGGTTGCTGACGAGAGTGCCGAATATACGGTTGTTTTGAACGACGGCACTAAGCATGATGCCGAAGTGATAGCCCTGGACCCCTTTCTTGATTTAGCAATCGTCAAGATTGAAGGCGAAGATTTGCCAACACTTGAACTTGGTGATTCTGATAATATAAAAATCGGTCAGACAGTGATCGCGATCGGCAATGTCCTTTCCGAATACAGCAACACAGTGACCCGGGGGGTAATTTCCGGAATTAACCGTCGGGTGGTCGCCGGAAACAGTTCAGGCGGCAGCGAGGTCATTGAAGAAGCTATCCAAACTGACGCGGCAATTAATCCGGGTAATTCAGGCGGTCCGCTATTAAATCTTGTTGGCCAGGTAGTCGGTGTTAATACGGCGGTCAGCCAGCAGGGCCAGCTTGTCGGTTTTGCCATACCGATAAATTCAGCAAAAAAAATCGTTGAAAGCGTTAAGGAGCACGGTCGGATTGTCCGTCCGTGGCTCGGCGTACGTTATGTGGTAATTGACGAGGGGATAGCTAAAGAGAACAATCTTGAGGTTGATTACGGAGCTTTAATCGTCCGCGGCAGCCGCGATGAGCTGGCAATAATACCGGGCAGCCCGGCGGACAAGGCAGGACTTGTAGAAAATGATATAATATTAGAAATAGAGGGCGAGCGCATTGATGAGCAGCATAGTCTTGCCCGCATGATTGCCCGATACAATCCGGGCGACACAATTACCCTTAAAATTTATCATAAAGGCGAAGAAAAGACATTAAGGGTAATATTAGAGGAATACACCGAGCAGATTCAAGATAATGATCAATAAATGAAAATAGGTAAAAGAACAAAAATCGTCTGTACGATTGGGCCGGCTTCGGATAAGCCCAAATTACTCGAAGAAATGATTAAGGCGGGCATGAATGTTGCCCGGCTTAATTTTTCCCATGGTTCGCATACTTATCACAAGAAGCTCAGCCGGACGATAAGGGCGGCGGCTAAAAAAGTAGGCGAGCCAGTGGCGATCATTGCCGATCTCCAAGGCCCGAAAATTCGCATCGGTGAATTGCCGGAAGAGGGTATTGAATTGGTTCCGGGTAAAAAAATTATTCTTTCAACCGGGGCGACTAGGTATAAAGAGGGCATAGTTCCGGTTACTTATAAAAATTTACATAAGGATGTTGAACCGGGTGATATTATACTTTTGGACGACGGGCTCTTGGAGCTTAAGGTTATCGGGGTGAAGGGAAAAAATATTGACACCGAGGTCAGGGTCGGCGGGCCGCTTACTTCGCATAAGGGAATTAATCTGCCAACTGCGAGTTTGAGCATTCCGGCAATCACTGATAAGGATAAGGATGATTTAAAATATGCCGTTTCTTTGGGCGTTGATTTTGTCGCGATTTCTTTTGTTAAATCGGCAAAAGATATTTATGATCTGCGCTACCTTATTAAAGATTATGAAAAGAAGCTAAAGATAAAACCGGACGAGCCGATCAGGATTATCGCGAAAATTGAAAAGCACGAGGCTTTAAAAGCGATTGACGAAATTATTGAGGCAACCGATGGAATAATGGTCGCCCGGGGTGATTTGGGGATTGAGACGCCGGCCGAAGACGTGCCGCTTGCCCAGAAAAGCATTATTGAAAAATGTCTTGACGTGGCCAAGCCGGTGATTGTTGCCACGCAAATGCTTGATTCAATGACGCGCAAGCCGCGGCCAACACGGGCTGAAGTTTCCGATGTTGCCAACGCGGTAATTGATCATACCGACGCGGTAATGCTTTCCGGAGAGACGGCTAATGGCAAATATCCGGTTAAGACGGTGGAGACAATGGCTAAAATTATAACTGAGACAGAGGATTCTCATTATGATGATTTAGTATTTAAGGAATATTTAAGAAAGCTGCGGGCAATTGATGAAGCAATTTCGCAGAGCGCTCATCTTTTGGCTACTTCGGTTGGCGCGAAACTGATTTTGACCGCATCACTTTCCGGCAATGCCGGAAGGATGATTAGCCGCTACCGGCCGGAATTGCCGATTTTTGTTACAACCGATGATGAGCGGGTTTTGCATCAGCTTAATCTTTCCTGGGCAGTGCGGCCGTTTCTTCTGCCCCAATGCCGCAGCATTGAAGAGCTGGTTGACCGTTCAATCGGATATCTCAAGAAAAATAAATTCGGCAAAAAAGGCGATAAGATAATCATTATCGCCGGTGAGCCGGTTGGTCGATCGGGAAGGGTTAATTTGGTTGAAATAAGGGAAATTGGATAAGCTATGCGAAAAAGCAAAAAATTTATTATTTGGTATAAGGACATCCGGGCAAAGGATGTTTCTTTTGTTGGAGGTAAAAACGCGTCCCTGGGCGAGATGTATCATAAGTTGACGCCGAAGGGGATCAGAATACCAAACGGATTTAGCGTTACCGCTTACGCATATCAATATTTTTTAAATAAGAACAAGCTGGATAAAAAAATTCGTGATATTATAAAGGGTTTAAACAAAAAAGACGTGCGTGATCTTGCTAAGCGGGGCAAGACAATACGCCAGCTTATCTTGGAGGCGGAAATGCCAGAAGAGCTTGGTGAGGCAATTAAACAGGCTTATCGCGAGCTTTCCCGTGAATATAAAGTGAAGCAGGCCGATGTAGCGGTGCGCAGCTCAGCCACGGCTGAGGATTTGCCCAAAGCTTCTTTTGCCGGCCAGCAGGAAACATTTTTAAATGTTCGCGGAGAAGATAATTTAGTGCGAAGCTGCCAGCGTTGCTTTGCCTCTCTTTTTACTGACCGGGCGATTTCTTACCGCGAGGACCAGGGCTTTATCCACACAAAAACCCATCTTTCGGTCGGCGTGCAAAAAATGGTCCGAAGCGACAAGGCTTCGGCCGGAGTATTATTTACCTTGGACACAGAAAGCGGGTTTCGCGACGTTATCTTAATTAATGCCTCCTGGGGTTTGGGTGAATATGTGGTCAAGGGACGGGTAACGCCGGACCAATATTATGTGTTTAAGCCGACCTTACGCCGGGGATATCCGGCGATTATTAGTAAGATTGTCGGAACAAAAGATGTAAAGCTTGTATACGGAAAGGAGGAAACGCGCCAAGAGAAAATCAGCGCGAGCATGCGCGACAAGATAGTGTTGAGCGATAAAGATATTTTAACTTTGGCCAGATGGTCCATGTTGATTGAAGACCATTATAAAATGCCTCAGGATATTGAATGGGCAAAAGACGGACAGAGCGGAGAATTGTTTATTGTGCAGGCGCGTCCGGAAACAGTGCAATCGCAAAAGGAGCGTAATGTTATTAAGGAGTATAAATTAAAAAAAAGGGGGCGTATTATTACTACTGGAATAAGCATCGGCACGAAAATCGGCCAAGGTCCGGCAAAAATTATTCGTGAACCCAAAGAGATGAAAAGGTTTTATCCGGGCGAGGTTCTGGTAACAAGGATTACTGATCCCGATTGGGAGCCTTTGATGCGCATTGCCGGAGCAATTGTTACTGATCAGGGCGGCAAGACCTCGCACGCGGCAATTGTTTCGCGCGAGCTCGGTATTCCCTGCGTGGTCGGCACAGGCGATGCAACAAAGGTAATCCGCAACGGTCAAAAAATTACCGTGAGCTGTGCTGAGGGGGAGACGGGAAATATTTACAGCGGCATTCTGCCTTTTGAGATTAAGAATATTACAATTGGCAAAATTCCGAAAACAAAGACTAAGATAATGATGAACGTCGGCGAACCGGAATTGGCGTTTGAATTTTCTTTTCTGCCTAACCAGGGGATCGGTCTGGCGCGCGAGGAATTTATCTTTACCAATTTTATAAAGATCCACCCGATGGCGCTGATTGAATATAATAAAATGAGCGCTTCGGTTAAGAAGCGCATCAGTAAATTAACGCGGGGCTGGCCCAAAAGGGAAGATTACATGGTCGATAAACTGGCCGAGGGGATCGCGCGAATTGCCGCGGCGTTTTATGACAAGCCGGTTATTGTCCGTTTGACGGATTTCAAAACAAATGAATACGCCAGTTTGATTGGCGGTAAATATTTTGAGCCTGAAGAAAATAATCCAATGCTTGGCTGGCGCGGCGCCAGTCGATATTACGACACAAGGTATAAAAAGGCGTTTCACCTTGAGTGCCGGGCAATAAGAAAAGCCCGAGAAGAATGGGGGTTGAAAAATATTATTGTGATGGTGCCTTTTTGCCGGACAGTTGAGGAGGGTAAAATGGTAATAAAAGAAATGGATCGGGCCGGGCTTAAGCAGGGGCGGGACGGCCTCGAGATTTATGTAATGTGTGAAATACCGTCGAATGTTATTTTGGCGAAAGAATTTGCCAAGATATTTGACGGCTTCAGCATTGGTTCAAATGATCTAACCCAGCTCACCTTGGGGGTTGACCGCGATTCAGAGCTGGTGAGCCACATATATGACGAACGCAACCAGGCAGTAAAAGATTTGATTGTCCGGGTAATTAAAGAAGCGCATCGGGCCGGCTGTAAAGTCGGGATCTGCGGCCAGGCGCCGTCTGACTATCCGGAATATGCTGATTTTTTGGTTGCCAGCGGCATTGACAGCATTTCGCTTAATCCGGATACGGTATTGAACACAATAAAAAGGGTGGCGAAAAAGGAAAAGTCTTTAAAAAAATAATTAATTTTTTAAAACGTCAGGTATTAAAGCCTGATTTTATTATTTTAATGCCAAACAAGTGTCCAGGTGATTTTTGATATTGTCAATGTCGGCATTACGAGGAATATAAAAAACCCGCAATGCGGACCCGAAGGGATTTGAACCCTCGATCTCCTCCGTGACAGGGAGGCGTGTTAACCAGGCTACACCACGGGTCCGCGCTGCGGGTTTTAATATAAAAGGTGTTGATATTCTAACATTATATTTTGATCTTGGCAAGGGCTGGTTATCAAAAATAAAAGAGGGCAGATTGCCCTCTTTGAGAAGACCTATTCCCTTATACAACCGGTATAGGTGAGGTTGCCGTTCGGTTCTTCAGACGGCTGCGCATTGACGCAGGTGATCCTGCGGTTCATTGACTGATTTTTTTCCAGTTCGGCAATGAGCGAGGGTGACCGATCGCAATGCTGGAAAACAATCGTGTCACCCTTGACGCTCAGGGTCGATCCTTTGCCGCAGACAACCTGCTGTTCAACGGGAAAGGGCGGCGCGTCAATAAGAACGCAGTTGCTGTAAACACGGTTGCCCTCGGCGTCGTAGCTTACCGGCTTGTCAAGGCAGGAAACCCATTTACTCTTGTATTTTTCCCGGCTGAGTGACCTGCAGTTTTCGGCCAGGAGAGTTCCTTGCTCGATTCTCAGGTTCGAGTCATGAGTGCAGATAATCTTCAGCTCGTCGGCTGGAGAAGAAGATGCCGGCTTGCTTGTGAGAGAGGCCGTTGCTTTGGCAAAGGCCTGCTTTTCCCGGTAGCTGCGGTACCATTTGACTGCTTGGGCCAGGAAGATAATTATTATTAAAATAAGGATTGCGTAGATTGCGGCGCCAGGAGCGATAAGTCTCCAGAATTCCCGCTGATTATCGTTCTGGGGCTGCGACCGTGGTGCCGGATCGGAATTTTTTGGGGGGTTGGCCCCTGAAGAGGCGCCGCCGTTGCCGGTCAGCATTGATGCGGCGGCGGATGCCGCCTTTTGCGCGGGTGAGTTCCCGGCGGCCGGCGGCACAACGCCTGGAACGGCGATGTCGTCCTGCGAATTTTCCCGCAGCGCCTTGTCGATATCTTCCTGCGGCACAGAAACCGGGCTCAGGGTCGATGGCTTGTCCACCGGCCTGTCTGAAGCCTCGTCGTCTGCTCCAGCGTTTTCCTTAGGTATAGCAATGCGCGTTTCTTGCGGCTTTTTTGACCCGTTGTCTTCGGCCATTTTATTTCTCCTTATCTTTTGTGCTAAGGTGTTGATTTTTATGATCAAAGTGCTGTATTTCTGTTTATCATATATATGAATTATTGTCAATTTGCCAAATATAAAAGAGGCCATTGGCCTCTTAAGACAGACACTACTTGATTGGGGAGCAGTGCTGGATAACGACGTATCTGCCGTTTTGCTCCTCTAGGCTGTTTTGGCAGGAAACCGTTTTTGAATCGTTTGTTGCCGGCCCGGTGCAGCCCCGAAGCTCCAGTCCGCGTTCGGTCATGATCAGTTCGGCGTTGTCGCAGTTGAGTACGCGCTTTTGCGATTTTTGAGTTGGCTGATCCTTTTTGGTTATTGAACTGGTGATTTTGGTTTTCTGTTCCGAATTGGCCACTGCGTACTTGAGCCGCGGAAGACCCTTCCAGGCAATAAGCGGTAGCATAATCAAGAGGATTATGATAAAGGCGAATGCCGGGGCGCGGCCGCGAACGAACACGCTGAAAGCCGGGAGCAGCCGTCTTTGGCGGTTGCGCCTTTCTGCGCGTGAGATCATCTTGCTGACGATCGTGTCGTGGCGGCGAAGCGCTCTTTTGGTGCGCGCCATCTTGAGCTTGGCGCCGGCAAGGGCAAACGCGGCGGTGCGCCAGCCGGAAACTTTTCTCTGGAAATGGATGAACCTGATTTGCGCGCGAACTAAAGAGTTGCGCACGCTGTCTCTTGCCCCGATGATCATCTCATAGATTGAGATGATACAGGCGAGCACCAGGCTGAAATGGATTTTAACTTTGCCGAGATGGTGCGGACAGCCAGGCGTGTGGAGCTCGTCCTCGCCAAGGCAGTATCTTACCACCTTGCTCGGGTCAGCAAAATCCCAGTCACAGACATCGGTGTCGATATCTTTTTCATCCAGGGTTTCGACGTCGGATTTCTGACACAGAGTATTATCGGTTGAATAGAGGTCGAGTATCGCGCTGATCGGCCGACCGTCCCTTTGCCAGATTTCGATTGAGTCCTCGCGTGAGGAGTTGGTCAGGGCGACGATATCGCTTGAGTGGTCGATTGAGCCCCATTCGCGCGGCTTTATAAGATAGAGGTGCTTTTGGGCTGCGTCAGATTCATCCATCCTGAATTTGATACGGCCCCTGTGCCGGCTCGACACTAGTCCGAGAAAGGGCTTAACAACTAGAATTCTGCCGCATTTCTTGGTCTGTATCACTTTTTCCACCTTTCCTGCTTTTTTGGCTTGTTTTTAAATAAAAAGACCCACTAAGGGCCAACGCAATAATATAGCATAAAATAATGCGATTGTCAAGGGTTTTTAGGTAAAAATAAATAAAAAACAGGCCATTTTAAGGACCTGTTTTTTGTAATATTATTTTACTGCTTTAACGATTGCATCAAATACCTTTGGTTCTTTTTCCGCCAAATCAGCCAGTATCTTGCGGTCAATCTCTATTTTTTTATCTTTGAGAAGTTTAATGAATTTACTGTAGCTAAGGTCATGGGGGCGGACGGCTGCGTTTATTTTAACATGCCAAAGGGCGCGGCGAGTGCGTTTTTTATTTTTGCGGTCGCGATAGGCGTGCGCTCCAGCCTTGGTAACTGCAGTTTTAGCAACCTTAATTAATTTTTTACGGCCCCATTTATAGCCTTTGGCCTGTTTTAAAACTTTTCGTCTTTTTTTAACATGGGTTGTTCCACGTTTTACTCTCGGCATATCTTTTAATTATTGGTTTCTTCAAGAATTAACTTTTGCCATCCTTTGTGGATGCCCGTATCCCTTCGCTTCTTGCGCGTTTGTTTTCCGGTGTCGCGGGTATTGAAATGATCCTGTCCGCAATAGCGCTTGAGGATTTTCTTTTTTTTGGTTACTTGGAAGCGTTTTGAGTATGATTTTCTTGTCTTCTGTTTCATAAAATAAATTTATGCTTTGGCAATGAGGGCGGTTACCATGTTGCCCTGTTTGCTTATTGCTTGTTCAATTTTTATTGGAATTTCTTGCTCGAGCCGGGTGATGAATTGCTGAATTTGCTCTTTAGCTAGATCAGGGTGGCGCCTTTCCCGGCCGCGCAGCATTATTTCAATTTTTGCTTTATCGCCGTCTTGTAAAAATTTCTTTGCCCGATCGAGCCTTACCTTTAAATCATGTTCGCTGATTCTTACTGAAATCCGTATGCCCTTTACTTCGACTTTATGCTGTTTAGCGCGGAGCTTGCGTGCTTCTTTTTCTTTCTGGTATTTGAATTGGCCGTAATCCATGATTTTGGCAATCGGCGGCTGGGCTTTCGGGTCAACTTCAACAAGGTCTGACTCTCTTTCCTGGGCAACTTTAATAGCCTCGCTGGTTGCCATAACCCCGAGGTTTTCTCCTTCTTCGGTAATTACCCTGACTTCCGGAGCCCTGATCCGTTCGTTGCACCAATACTGCGGTTCAACTACCTGAGGTCGTCTATGTTTTTTTCTTGATATTCGCATCCCTCATTTATCAAATGAATTAATAATTGAGGGATGGTGGAGATGAGGGGAATTGCACCCCTGTCTAGTAAGTCTTGATATTGAACTTCTACAAACATAGCCGGATTTGTTTTTTAACTTCAAGGGTAAAAAATCCGACAAAATAACCTTAAAGCGAGCTCAAATGGTTTAAGTCTTGCCCGCGAGCAACGAGCTAGACCGAGCTTGCAAAATATGACACCCAGATTCTAACGAGCAAGCATTGTTAGGCTGGATGGGCAATTGACTTTATGCAACTGCCATTTGCGGTGAAAGAGCGCGAAAAGCGTTCTTTACCTTTGCCGTAAAATTGGCATGTATTTGATTGGCCCAGGATTAACAAGGTGTGGACCTTCCTTGGTTTGCATTCAATAAAAAGAACTCCTATCGATTCTATACATCCCCGGTTAGGAGCGTATCTTTAGGGCTCGGGAAATCTTGCGTTTTTCTTCCCGTTTTTTAATAACTGCCCGTTTATCATGGCTTTTTCGGCCGCGGGCAAGCCCAATTTCCAGCTTAATTTTGCTCCGTTTAGTATACACTGAAACCGGGATTAATGTCAACCCTTTTTCCTGGGTTTTTCCGACTAAATATTTAAGTTCCCTTTTTCTGAGCAACAGTTTACGCGGTCTTCTCGGATCGTATTCAGGCAGGGGACCGGCAAGGTCATATTTTGCTATTTGCGCGCCAATCAGCCAGGCTTCGTCATCCTTTATTCTAATATAAGAACCGGCCAGGATGATGTGGCCTTGTTTTAATGATTTTACCTCCTGGCCCGTAAGCACAATGCCGGTTTCAAATTTTTCCAAAACTTCGTAGTTGTGCAGGGCCTTTTTATTTTTTGCAATTGCGGGCATAGCCTTAAATATAGTATAAAAAATGCTTTATGTCTAGGCAAATTATGGTTTGACCACCTCATTTTTGCCTGGTATACTATATTATATAATAACGCAATTACCGCCATGCCAAACAAAGAAATCCAAGCAAAACAAATTAGCATTTCTACAACCACGATATTCAAGGTTATCCTTATAGTTTTAGCCTTGTTTTTTTTATGGATGATCCGGGATATTCTCGCCATCCTATTTGTCGCAATAATTCTCGCAGCTTTAATTGATCCGTTTGCCGATTGGTTTGAGCGCCACAAAATACCGCGTGCCTTGGCCGTGATATTGATTTATATAATTCTGCTTGCCTTAGTCGGAATTATTTTATTTTTGCTTATCCCGCCGATAATTGATGAAATCGGTGGCTTAGCTGATAATTTTTCCTATTATTGGGATAGAGCAACGAACTGGATGCGCAATCTTCCGTTTTTTGCCGAAGATTATAAATTTGCCGCTGGCGTTGAAAAGGGAATTGAGTCGGTTAGTGAAAATCTTTCCGGCGCGGTCGGTACGGTATTCGGAACCATAACCGGTTTATTGGCCGGTCTTGCTGCGACAATTCTTGTGTTGGTTTTGACTTTCTACCTGGTGGTTGAGGAGGACGCGGCAAAGCGCGCTTTAAGAAATATTGCTCCAGAAAAATATCAGCCTTATATTTCCCAGCTGATGAGCCGGATGAAAAAGAAGATCGGCGATTGGCTCCGGGGTGAAATTGTCCTCGCCCTGATTGTTGGTTCACTTGTTTATGTTGCTTTAAAAATTTTGGGTGTAAACTATGCGCTTCTTTTGGCAATTTTTGCCGGTCTTGCCGAATTCGTTCCTTATCTCGGCCCGGTGATTGGTGCGATTCCGGCAATATTCATTTCTTTTGCCCAGTCACCGCTTAAAGCCGTTCTCGTTTTGATCGTCTTTATTATTATTCAGCAGTTGGAAAATCATCTTATCTATCCAAAGGTGATGCAAAGAGCGGTTGGTCTTAATCCGGTAATCAGTATTATTGCCTTGCTCATTGGTGCAAAGGTTGGCGGAGCAATTGGTGCGGTCTTAGCAATTCCCGTGGCAACGGCAATCAGTGTTTTTGTCCAGGATATTTACTCCAACTGGTCAGAAGAGGTGAAAGAAAAAAATGCTTAGGTTTGATTTATCAAAATTTTCTTTTTGGATTTTGCTTTCCGGGGTGAGCTTGGCCCTGATTTTGCTGATCGCTGCCGGAATCGCTTGGGAGTCTCCTGAGCGGCCGGTGGATACAGAATTAGTAAATTCACTAAGTCGGGAGGTAATTAAAACGCGCTATTATTACGATGCGCGTATTTTAGTCCAGGAATATCTTGGCGCAGTAGGAGAGCTGAGCGAGCTGACCGTAAATTCGCCGTACCTTGGTTTAACAGCTGAAGCGAAAAATTCAGCGCTCGAACTTTTGGTACCGGCCGAGGCAAAGGGCTTTCATCTTGATCTGGTGATTGCCTTAAATTATATGGAAAAAGGCTTTGCCGGTGATCAGGCTAATCTTGACGAGGGTATAAAGAGGATGCAGGTACTTATTGATGAGAATCCCTGGTTAAATGAATAATTTATGGCGCGCATTGTAACAATGCAACAGCAGCCGCCGGACACGGCAGAATTGAAAAAAGACATAAAAAAGCAGGTTGAGGTTGATTTAAGAAAGCAGGCAAGAAGAAAAAAACTATTTAGATGTTTTTCATGCCTGGTACTGCTGATTGCTGTTTTTGGGGCGGTTGTTTTTATCGGAGCCTGGCTGGTAGCCCGGACCGGGCTTTATGAAATTCCAATGATTTCAAGCTGGGCCTTTCAGGTTCCGGAACCGGTTCATCGGGTTGATACAAGCAAGGGATATACTGCCGACGATTTATTGTTAAGTATGCGGACCGATATTAATAATTTGATTGAGACGCAATATCCGGGCCAGCTTTTAGTTTCTGAAGCGAGCATAAGCCTTGATGAGGAGATTATTACCGCCTATCTTGCCGAGACAATTCAGCCTTCTCTTGTCGCGAGCGGCTTTATTCTCAATCAGTTTCAACTGGCCGTTGAGCCCGAGGCTATTGAAATATTCGGCTATTTGTCTCGTGGCGATCGGCCGGTTTATGTGACAATCACTGCGGTGCCGACAATTTTGGAAGATGATATCTCTCTGGAGATTAAGCAGGCGCGATTGGGCAATTTGCCTGTTCCAAAATCTATCATCAGCATATTTTTCGGCCCATTGGTCGAATCAATGCTCAAGGCATTTCAGCTTCCGACAGTAGGTTTTGTCAGTTTGCGCGACATTGAGCTGATGTACAGCAAAATAAAATTAATCGGCGCGATTGAATACACCACTTTTAGATAGTATGCTTGTTGTTAAACATTTTAGTCCTTATCTTTTGGGAGGCTTTATTTTTTTCGGATTAGGCCTTACTGTTTTTGTCCCGATTTTGATGTGGCCGATAATTGCGTTTTTGAGCCTCGGCTTAATATTTATTGTCTGGCTTCTATCAGACAAAAAGATTGGCAATGAATTTTATAACAGTCTGATTGCCCCGTTTCTTCTTTTGTGGTCGGTATTTTTATTTAATCTTTTCCTAGAGAGCAATATTGCCAAAATAATATTTTCAGTGCTTGCCGGTTTTTTTATTTTTATCTATCTTGAACAGCTTTTTTATTATCGGTATCTTCCCAAAAGATATCAGGCGAACGCACTTGAGAATTTGAGTTTCTATTTTGTGATTTTTTCATTGTTCCTTTTTTCCTCTAGTTTATTCGGTTTTTATATATTCCTCCATGCCCCCAGGGCATTGCTGCTTGTCGCGATGGTCATCTTTACCCTTGTGTCGAATTATCAGTTATTCTGGGCCTTAAAGGTTAATTTTTGGGAAAGCTGGCCATACAATACTGTTTTGACGCTTGCCCTGTTTGAGTTTTTTTATGTTTTGATGCTTTTGCCGACATCGTTTGCCGTAAACGGGGCGATGATGGCAATTTTGTATTATCTCACCCTGGGTATACTGCGATATCATTTTATGGATCGTTTGGATCGGAGGATTATTAAAAGGTACTTAATTATTGGCGGATTAATGTTTATTTTTGTCGCCGTTTCGGCGCGTTGGACATAAAAATATGGCAAAAGAAAAAAATCTTTCACCAAAAACCAATAAACAAATCTGGGCGGTGCTGCGCATTGCGATCATCGCGGTAATATTTGGAATTCTTGCCGGAGGAGTGGGTGCACTGCTTGCGTTTAATTATTTATCAGATTATTTATCTAGTCTTATTTCGCCGGAGGCAGCCCCGGTGGTTAGCCCGACGGCCCGGGTGGTTTCACCGGGCACAGTAGAGTCGGCAGTGGAGCTTGCCAGGGAAAAAGTAGTGCCGGCACTGGCTACTTTTTATGTTGCCAAGGCAGGAGAGGCGCCAGCCGAGAGCGTTTATTTTGAGACTGATATCTTGGGATATGGCGTTGTTTTCACCTCTGACGGATGGCTAATTGCCCACGGCGGGATTTTTGATGCCCATAGTTTTTCCCGAGTCAGGGCCGGAGTCAACCATGAAGTTTATGAAATTGACAAAGTATTGATTGACGAGATTACGGGCGCAGCTTTTATAAAAATTTCAGCGGAGAATTTGCCGGTTGTCCAGCTGGTCAATGAGCAATATGTCGAGTCCGGTGACCGCCTGGTGGTTGTTGGCGGCCGTGATAATTTTTTGGCGACAAACTTGGTGAGTAAATATTATAATCCAGTGGCGGCGGAAAATTATTTAGAAAGTTCGGAAATCGTGGGCGGGCGGCTGCTTCTGGCGGGCGGTGACATGATTGGTGCGCCGATGATTAATTATAATGCCGAAGTGGTCGGGTTAATTTGGGAGGAGTCGGATGATGGCACGCTTGGTCTGCCTCTTAACGTATTGAAACCGTTGATGAAGAGCTTGCTCAAAGAGGGGGCGCTGGTAAGGCCTTATTTCGGAGTGCATTATCTTGATCTAGCAAGGCTTGCCGGTTTAGGCGAGGAGATTTCCCAGGGCCGGGAAGAGGGGGCTATTCTTTGGTCCGGGCCGGGTGAGGCTGCTGCCGCGGTAATTGCCGATTCTCCGGCTGATGGCGCAGAAATGCAAAAAGGTGATATAATATTAAGTGTTAATGATTTAACTTTAAACAGCCACGGTTCTCTTTCGGAAATTTTGCTTGATTATAGCCCGGGTGATCGGCTTAATTTGGAGATTTTGCGTGAAGGGGAAACAATGATGATTAATTTGACCTTGGGTTCATACATCCTTGAATAAATATGATGAAACCAAATTACTTAAGCCTTGTTCAATATAACTGGAAAAAGATTTTATTATTCGGCCTTATTGTCATGATCCTTGCCGGCGGTCTTAGTTTTATTGAGCCGCTTAAGTACAGTACAACAGTCAGGTTTTTGGTTATCCAAAAAAGCGTGCTTGGCCTTGACCCGTACACGGCAGTAAAGTCTTCTGAAAGGGTAGCAATTAACCTTTCGGAGATCATTTATACGACATCGTTTTTTAATAAGGTGCTTGAAAGCGACTATAATATTGAAAAATCTTATTTTCATACTGACGAAGAAAAGAAAAGGGAGCAGTGGTCAAAGATGCTTGCCGCTTCAGTGCAGGGAGGAACCGGTTTGTTGACAATTGAGGTTTACCATCCTGACCGGATGCAGTCGCTGGAGCTTGCTCAGGCAGTCGCCTCAACTTTGACTAACCAGGCGCAGGAATATGTTGGCGGCGACGTGCAGATTAAGCTGGTTGACGATCCATTGCCGTCGCGAATTCCGGTAAAGCCAAATGTACCCTTAAACGCGCTTTTCGGGCTGCTCTTCGGGTTGATTCTTGGCTTTGTCTATGTGGTTTGGCGGGCAAAACCGCAATATGGTTTCCGTGGTTAGTTAAGATTTTGACAATTTTTATCAAGCAGGGCAAAAAGCCCTGTTTTTTAATTTTTTTTGGCCTGTAACCAGGCTTGACAATAAACGTTATTTATGATAAGAAGACCGAAGGAGGCGAGTCGGTTTTTCATTATATTTTAAGGAAATTTTTGCCACTTCGGAGCACCCCTTGACAAAATTGCTGATTTGTGATAAAATACGATGTTCAGTAAATAGTGAAAATCTGGTTAAATAGGCGAGTTTTGGGGTTGTTTGGTTAAGGATCTAGGGCATTTCCTCCTTGCCCTATGGTGCTTACCAAACAACTTTAGCACTCGCCGCATGCGGAGGAATTGTTGGAAAGGCGGTTTCCGTACATTTTACGTGTTTGGAAACGGTCTTTTTAGCCAAGGAAACAACACCTAGCCATAGAATGAAAGGAGAAAGCGATGAAAAAGACAATCGCTGTGGTTTTCTGTATGATGTTCAGTCTGGCTGCTTCGGCAGCTTTGGCCGGCGGTCCGCCGGCTGACGACGACTGGACCGTGGTTCTGGACAACCAGACCGGTCCGCTCGCCGAGAAATTCAAGCAGTGCGAGGCGCTGCAGAAGTCGTACGACCAGTGCATGGACGAGCTCGGCGAGTGCAATGCCAAGCTCGGCGTGTGCACCGACGACCTCGTCAAGGCGAACAAGGAGCTCGCCGAGTGCCAGGGCTACCTGGCCAAGTTGCCGGCCGAGTGCTGGATAGAGCCTCCTCCTTCTTCCCTTTCCGGCATTTCCAAGTACAAGACCACGACCAAGACGACTACCGTAACCGGTGGCAAGGTCGAGGTCAAGAAGCATTGCGACGTCGTGTGCCAGTGCCGCAAGCCCAAGCTGAACGGTTACTGGCTCGATGACGCATCGCTTCCCTTCCACATCATGGCCAAGTACGGCAATCGCTGCCTCACTCTCGAAGAGGTTCACGAGTTTGCCTGGGCCCTGATGGACTACCTGGACGAACTCAAGAACCAGGTCGACATGAACGCCATGGACATTCAGGCTCACAAGGATGCGATCAAGCTCATTCTCAAGAGGCTGGATGGCCTGGCCGATCGGCTCGAGGAGCTCGAGCTCGAGGTAGATGCCCTGCGCGACGAGCTCGATCAGTTCCGCAAGGAGTTCGAGGAGTGGAAGGAAGAGGTCGAGGCGCGGCTGGCCGCGCTCGAGGAGAAGAACGCCGAGCAGGACGAGGTGCTCGAGGATCACGAGAAGCGTCTCACGATTCTCGAGAACTGGATGAAGATCCAGGTCAAGAACGGCAAGCTGGTGTACGGCTTTTCTCCGCTTTCCCAGATTCACGGCCGTCTCTTCTGCACTTTCTACGGACAGTGCTGGGCCGGCCCGATGACCGGCGTTGACTTCGAGGTGAACTTCGACAAGGCGGCTCTCCGCTTTGCGGCGGACGGCGGTTTCTTGTTCGGAGTTTCGCGCGACGAGAGCATGGGTTACATGTTCAATGTCGGCGGTCTCGTCTTCCCGTACCTGGGCAGCGAGGCGCGCAAGATTCTCGGACTGGGACTCTCCTTCACCTACCTTCGGGGAGGCACGGAAGAGGACTGGCTGCCGGGAGATTCTTCGCCCGAGCACAAGATCTACGCCGGAACCTTCGATGTGATGGTTCAGTACGAGGGTTACTTCGGCAAGGACGAGGACAGCCATCTCGCCGGCGCCTGGAACATCTTTCTCGGCGGTTCGATCGGCGCGGGAGCACAGACCTTCCTGGCCGAGGATCACGACACCGGACAGCAGCAGGCCGTTCGCGGCAGTGCCGTCGGCGTCTGGATGCTCCAGGCCGGGTTCAAGGTTCGCTTCATGTGGCGGTCCAAGTAGTTTCCTTTATTCTGACTTTACGGGGCGGTGTTATCTAACGCCCCCCATCTCTCGAGCCGGTCAATGTTATTTGGCCGATTCAAGCGATGGTTCATTACATTAGTCGGTTTTCAGCACAAGGTAAATAAAACAGGTAATAGGGAGGGGTTTTTTATACCCTGTGCTGGAAATCGCAAACAACTGTCTTATATAGACGAAACAAGAAAGGAGAGCGAGATGAAGAAGAGCGCTCTGGTATTCACACTGTACGTTTTCTGTCTCTACCTGGCGGGATGCAACAACTTCCCGCTCGAGGACCGTTCCGGCGCCTGCGTCGACTGCGAGGGGCCTCCGGGCACCTGCACCGACGGCAAGGACAACGACGGCGACGGGCTCATCGATTGCGATGACCCGGACTGTGACTGTGACCATGACGGTGACGGTTACAACGCCAAGGAACACGGCGGGGACGATTGCAACGACAACGACCCCGATATTCACCCCGGAGCCGACGAGGTGTGCGGCGACGGAATCGATCAGGACTGTGACGGCCGCGACGTCGAGTGCGAGGACTGCACCGACGGCGTGGACAATGACGGTGACACGCTCATCGACTGTGCTGACCCGGACTGTTACGATCACGATCACTGTGATGGTGACTGTACCCCGGGCGAATCGCGCGTCTGCGGTCCGGACACGGACGAAGGATGCTGCGAGTACGGACGTGAGTACTGTGACGAGGATGGTGAATGGTCGGACGAGTGCGTGGGTGCAGTCTATCCCGAGGACGAGATCTGTGACGATGGGCTCGACAATGACTGTGACGGTCGTGTCGATTCCGAGGATTCCGATTGCCCCTCCGGGGTATGCGTGCCCGGTTCCTACGAGGAGTGCGGTCCGTCCACCGAGGTCGGCATCTGCCAGCGCGGAACGCGCTGGTGCGATGATACCGGTCACTGGACCGACTGCATTGGCGCGGTCTATCCCGAGTCCGAGGTCGGCCGTTGCAATGACGGTCTGGACAACGACTGTGACGGACTGACCGATTCGGCCGATACGGCTGACTGCCCATCGGGCGGATGCACGCCAATCGGCAGCACGCAGGCATGCGGTCCATCCACCGACGTCGGCATCTGCCAGCGCGGTACCCAGGTTTGTCAGAGCGACGGGACCTGGAGCGCCTGCAGCGGCGCGGTTTACCCCGGCGTCGAGGACTGTGATAACGGCCTGGACGACGACTGTGACGGATTGACCGATTCGGCTGATCCCGAGTGCAGTGGTCCTGGACCGTTGTACACGTTCTACATTCACGCCGAGCTCAGTCCGGCGGAGAGCACGGATATCTTCGTGGCCACGGCCACAATTTGTCCGTTGGGTCTCGACACCTCGGGTGAGTGCATGGGAGGAAGATACTGGGACGACTCGGTCGGCATGTCCGACGATGTCGGTCACCACTGCCGCTACACCGACGGCCGCAGTTCGTTTACTTGCGAGCTGCAGCTGCCGGCAACGACCGACTTTACCAACATCAACTTCTTCTTTTCTCTGACTTCGGATGGATCATACTGGGGCTGCCGCTGGGATCACTACGCGCCCCCGGATATCCTTCATCCGAACCTGTCCTGGTATATCGAGTACCCGGATGGAACCCGGATCAGCAAGTCAGGACTCGGGTCTGACCACGGCCGCAACTATCACAACAATGGTTGCGACTGGCGCTCAGACTACGACTAGAATCTTACCCCGCTTTGGCGCAAGCTAGAGCGGGGTTTATGTTTTTTATTAAGATGTCAGTTTGCTGACATCTTTTTGTATTATTTTTAAAATTCGGGCACATTATTATATGGAAAAATTTGTCAAAATTCCTTGACATCTATTCTTGACATTTTGCGTATTTTAGACTAAGATTAGCTGTTAAATTATTGTTGGTGCTTCGTTATTACTATAAGCCAACATTTTGGCTAATTTTAAAGCAGATTTTGGCTTGATGAACCATGAGCATGAGCATAAGTGAAAATTTAAGGGGAGGACGTGGTTCATCAGGCATAGATCTGTACGTTACAACAACTTCTAGGCTCTGAATCTGTTAATGGTTCAGAACATAGCCTGACTAGAGGTTAATGCATTAATTTTTAGTTTTTGGACACGGAAACAAACCCTTTCTCATACAAAACGGAGGTAAAAGATGAGAAACAACGCAACGTGTATCGAAAAGATCAGCCAGACACGGAAGGAGGTAAGCATGAAGCATTTCCTGACATGGCTGTGTACGTGTATCGCCCTGTTCGCTCTGGTGAACTGCGGCGGATTCCCACTGGAGGATTCTCCCGGCATCAACGGTGATGCCGGAACCGACACCGGCGGCCTGCCGGACGGGGTGGATCCTTCCTGCGTGCCGTCGCCCGAAGAGTGCGACGGCGTGGACAATGACTGCGATCTGGCAGTCGATGAGGGCGGTGTCTGTGTCGAGACGGGAGAGGACGAGTGCACCGACGGCGTGGACAACGACGGCGATGGCCGGATCGACGGCCACGACGAGGACTGCGACCCGTACCTCGACCGTGACGGTGACGGATTTACCGGGCTCTACGACTGCAACGACACCCCGGGTGTCGGCGAGAACATCAATCCGGATGCGGAAGAGGTCTGCGACGGCGTGGACAACGACTGCGACGGAACGGTGGACGAGTACTGCGAATGCGGTGCTGGTCAGCGCCGGCCCTGCGGCACGAACGAGGGCATCTGCACCATGGGTGAGCAGCTCTGCAGTGACGACGGGATCTGGGGCCTTTGCGACGGCGTGATGCCCGAGGCAGAGGTCTGTGACGGTCTCGACAATAACTGCGACGGCTACGTGGATGAGGGCCTGCTCAACGACTGCGGCGAGTGCGGACCGATTTCGCCCGAGCTGCCGAACGGCATCGACGACGACTGCGACGGCACGATCGACGAGGGCTACCCCTGCGAAGCAGGGGAGACCGACGTCTGTCTGACCGGCCTTCTCGGCGAGTGCGCGCTCGGAACCATGACCTGCCGGACCGATTCGCGAAGCTGGACTTCGTGCGTTCCGGACGCTTCGGCAACGGCCGAGGTCTGCTACGACGGCCTGGACAATGACTGCGATGGCACGGTCGATAACGGCTGTGCCTGCACGCCGGGTTCCACGGTCGCCTGCGTCACCGGCCTTAGCGGCATCTGCGCTCCGGGTATCATGGCCTGCCTTAGCGACGGCAGCGGGTACACGGGAATTTGCGAGCCTCTGACCACTCCGGTCCCCGAGGTATGCGGCAATGGACAGGATGACGACTGCGACGGCGACGTGGATAACGGCTGCACCTGCACGCCGGGGTCCACCACGCCTTGCATGACATCACTGTTCGGCGTTTGCGCCACCGGCGAGGCCCTGTGCCTTTCCGACGGATCGGGCTACGGCTTCTGCGTCTCAACGGTTGCGCCGACAGCCGAGGTCTGCTACGACGGCCTGGACAATGACTGCGATGGCACGGTCGATAACGGCTGTGCCTGCACGCCGGGTTCGGCAATCGCCTGCAATACCGGGCTTCCGGGAATCTGTGCTCCGGGCCGCATGCTCTGTCTCATGGACGGGACAGGCTACACCGGAATCTGCGAGGTTCTGGTTTCCCCGACGGCCGAGGTCTGCGGGGACGGGCTGGACAATGACTGCGACGGCCGAGTCGACAACGGCTGTGTCTGCACGCCGGGCTCGACAACGCCCTGCGTTACCGGACTTGACGGAGTGTGCTCGGACGGTTTGGCAACCTGCCTTTCCGACGGCTCGGGCTACGGCTTCTGCGTTCCGACCACGGCTCCTTCGGCTGAGATCTGCGGCGATGGCATCGACCAGGACTGCGACGGCATGCCGGATGACAACTGCGCCTGCACGCCGGGTTCGTACATCGATTGCGCAACGTCTCTCTTCGGCGTCTGCTCGGCTGGACGGATGGCCTGCCTCATGGATGGGACAGGCTATACCGGAATCTGCGAGGTTCTGGTTTCCCCGACACCCGAGGTTTGCTTCGACGGACTGGACAACGACTGCGACGGGGTCGTGGACAACGGCTGCGTCTGCACGCCGGGGTCCACCACGCCTTGCGTCACGTCCCTTCCCGGCGTTTGCGCCGCGGGTGAGGCAACCTGCCTTTCCGACGGCTCGGGCTACGGCTTCTGTGTGCCTGTTTCGACAGGAACGGCCGAGATTTGCGGCAACGGCCTGGATGATGACTGCGACGGAGTCATTGACAACGGCTGTGCCTGCACGCCAGGCAGCTACCTTGACTGCGACACCCATCTTCCCGGCGTCTGCTCGGCTGGACGGATGGCCTGTCTCATGGACGGGTCGGGTTACACCGGGATCTGCGAGGTTCTGATTTCTCCGGTTCCCGAGGTCTGCTTCGACGGACTGGACAATGACT
>Ga0180438_10000854_pt1 | contig 55781 bp, 54 predicted proteins | sample SS_ome_12_FD_132455 | JGI IMG/M metagenome (GOLD analysis project Ga0180438, IMG submission 132455) | Hypersaline lake sediment archaeal communities from the Salton Sea, California, USA - SS_3_D_2 metaG | ecosystem: Environmental > Aquatic > Non-marine Saline and Alkaline > Hypersaline >... | reverse complement strand
GTGATTGTCATGGCAATTGAGATGGATGAAGAAGCCATTTCCACAGCCCCAGCTCAACCAGCGGCTGCAGCTGCAGCGATCGCTTATTCAAAAATGGCCTTCGTAATTGCTTGTTTGGGTGAATTTATAAGAAATTTAGGTTATCGTGCTATACAATGTGGAAATGATACAGCTTTAAGTATTCCTTTAGCTATCGATGCTGGACTTGGAGCTTTGGGAAGACATGGTTTATTAATCACACCTGAATATGGACCTCGTGTCAGAATATGTAAAGTGTTCACAGACCTACCACTTATAGCAGATAAACCAAATATCAGTTTTATTAGAAAAATTGAAAATGTTTGTAAATCATGTATTAATTGTGCGGAAGCTTGCGAAACTAGTGCGATTCCAAGAGATACTGAGCCAAATTGTAATCCAAAGTCAATATCCAATAATCCTGGTGTAAAGAAGTATTATATAGATGCAGAAAAATGTTTTAAATTTTGGATAGAAAATTCTAGTGATTGTGGAAATTGTATTGCTGTTTGTCCCTTTTCAAAAATAAAACGTTATCTAAAACCCCAGCAATTCTGGAAATAAAACCAAGTTTAAATGTTTTATTTACACATAGTCAAATATAATACTATTAATGTATACTGATGTTTTATCATGAACAAGATTAAAGTAGGAATTATTGGCTCAGGTTTTATAGCAGAGCATCATTGCTATGCATATTCCTTATTACCTAATGTAGAAATCATCGGGATTTGCTCTATCAATGAAGATGAAGCGAAAGTTTTGATGAAGAAGTATAATATATTAGGAAAACTATATAATAATTATGAAGATTTACTAAAAACTGATTGTGAAATAATATCGGTATGCGTTCCTAATTTTTTACATCAAAGGATTACCAATGATATTTTGAATTCTGGAAAACATGCATTTGTTGAAAAGCCATTAGCAAGGAACATTTCTGAAGCTAACGAAATGCTAGAAACTGAAAAATCTTCAAATAGGCAAATATTTTACTGCGAGAATAACATGTATGCACCATCATTTACTAAAGTTAAACAAGTAATTGAAGAGGGAGCAATAGGGCAAATATATATGGGGAGGGGAAAGGAGCAACATTCAGGCCCTCACTCTGCTTGGTTTTATAAAGAAAATGAATCAGGAGGTGGGGCTTTATTAGATCTCGGAATTCATGATATAGCTTGTTTATTATGGTACCTCGATTGCAATGTAAAGGAAGTTTTTTGTCAGAAAAAAACAATAAAACCAAATCGGGGTGAGTTTGGACAGTGTGAAGTGGAAGATAATGCGGTAGGTATTTTATATTTTGAAAATGATGCTCAAGTAATCATAGAGGAATCATGGACTGCTCCCGGTGGATATGATATTAGGTTTGAACTATTTGGTACGGAAGGCCAAATAAAAGTTGCTCCCACGTTTTCAAACTTAGTTAGTGTTTATAGTGAAAAAGGATATGAATACGCGGTAGAAAAAGCAGGAAGTACTCAAGGTTGGACCTTTCCTGTTCCTTCGGAAGCATGGAGTTTTGGCTATCCTCAGGAAATTGCCCATTTTATTTCATGTATTACCAAAAAAAAAAAGCCATTAACAGATGGTACTTTTGGTCGAAAGATCCTGAATATTGTTGATGCCATGTATAAAAGCGCGACTACAAAAAAAGTTGAGGAAGTAGAGCATTTAATCTAATTCTAGGATTTAAGGGATTTTATAAATTTAACTATTAAATTAAGCTGATCTCTGGACGATAAAAGTATTTCTTGTGGGAATTCTATACTTCTAGAATAAATATCAGAAACAACAGGGAAATATTTATCATTACTTTTATTACCTCCCCAATTTGCATGGGAATAAATTATTCCCTTTCTTAATTTTACTTCTTTAAAACAATCTAGACTATGCAATGGTGGGTAACAGTTATCTGTAGGAATTCCATTTTGATTTAACTGTGTATTAAACTCCTCTTTTGTTAGCCCACCAAACTGTTGAGGATCAAATATGAAAGGAAAAACATACCACCCCAATTTTGTAGCTCCCGAAGTGATTTTCATAGTTTTAATCCCTTCGATAGCATTTAATTCTTTCATGAGATATTGTGCGTTTTCATTTCTGAGTTTATGTTGAGCTGGAAATCTTTTTATCTGTTCCAGAAGAATTGCCGCTTGATACTCCGTCATTCGATAATTAGTACCGTAGGAAAAATGACTATATCCATAACCATTTTTTTTTCTTCCACAGTCTATATATGAATAAATTATATCTGCTAATGACTCATTATTACAAATTATTGCCCCACCCTCACCACTAGTCAAAACTTTTGAAGCTTGGAAACTAAAAGTTCCTGAATCACCCCAGTTGCCTAATTTTTTTCCTTTATAAATGGATCCATGCGCATGAGCACAATCTTCGATGATTTTAAGATTATATTTATCTGAAATTTCTCTTAATTTGTCCATTTCTACGGGATTTCCCGCAAGGTGAACCGGTATAATTGCTTTAGTTCTTTTTGTTATCAATTTTTCAATAAGATCCACATCCATAACAAAAGTATCCGCATTAATATCACAAAAAATTGGAATTGCATTCGTTGCAATCACTGCCGAAGCAGAAGCTACAAAAGTATAATTGGATACAATAACTTCATCTCCGAATCCTATCCCTAAGGCTATAAGTGCCGCTTCTATAGCAACAGTTCCATTAAAAACCGCAATACAATAATCGGATTCTTGAAATTTTGCAAATTGCTCTTGAAAAATCCAAACATTCTCACCTTGATGTGTTCCGGGAGAACCACACCACCATTTGCCTGATTTAATCACATTATTTAACGCATTAATCTCATTAGTATCATAAATCGGCCACGTTGGAAAGTTCTTCTTTCCTTCTTGTTTAAATGACATAATTAAAATTATACTGATTTCATTAGCAAAAATTTTATGAGCTATTTTACTTATATTTAATAAAACAGATAAAGGTTTCAATTAAGTATTATATTAAATATTCTGTATTATTTCCTAATCTGAATACCATGATAATAGATAAACGAGCATTAGCAGAAATTCTGAAAGAAAGTATTTTAGAACTTTCAATAGAAGAAATAGAAGCTGCAATTGAAATTCCTCCTCCAGAGTTTATGTTTACTTATTCATTTCCATGTTATAAATTATCAAAAATTAGAAGAAAAGCTCCAAACGTTATTGCCGAGGATTTAAAAGATAAAGTTAAAACCTCAACCTTTATTGAGAATCTTAAAGTTAAAGAGGCATATCTAAATATAAAAGTTAAAACCAGTTCTATTCTTGAAACTATATATGATTTAGAATATGATTATGGCCGAGTAAAAGATATAAATAAACCGGGAAAGAAATTGCGAATAGTAATTGAATACCCTTCTCCCAATACTAATAAACCACTCCATTTTGGGCATGTAAGAAATATGTTACTTGGTAAATCACTAAGTAGCTTACTAGAATATAAGAAGCATCAAGTTTTTCAGGTTAATTTGAATAATGATAGGGGTATCCATATCTGTAAGAGCATGCTTGCCTATAAAAAATGGGGTAACAATAAAAAACCGGATAAAAAAAGTGATCATTTTGTAGGTGATTTTTATGTGCTATATAACAAATTGAAAGAAACTCATCATAATTTGGAGAAGGAGGCATATGAGCTACTAAGATTATGGGAAGCAGGTGACAAAGATACTAAGACTTTATGGAATAAGATGAATAAATGGGCATATAATGGATTTAAAGTAACTTATAATAAATTAGATATCAGTTTTGATAAAGAATACTATGAATCAGATTTATATTTAAAAGGTAAAGAAAAGATACTTAAGGGCTTAGAAAAAGGTATTTTTAAAAAAACTGAAGATGGAGCGATTATTGTCGAATTAAAAGAGAAATTTAACCTCGAAGATAAGATCTTAATTCGTAGTGATGGTACCTCGATATATATTACTCAAGATATCTATTTAGCTTACAAGAAAAAGGAAGATTTTGATTATGATAAATCAATTTATGTAGTTGGCGATGAACAAATTCAGCATTTTAAATGGCTTTTTGCAATTTTAGAATTATTAGGATTTAAAGAGGATAATTACCACCTTGCGTATGGAATGATTAGTTTACCGAGTGGGAAAATGAAGAGTAGAGAAGGAACTATAGTTGATGCAGATGATGTAATCCAAGAAATTGAAAATCTTGCTTTTGAAGAAGTAAGTAAGAGATATCCTGATTTGGATGAAGCTGAAAAACAAAAAAGGGCTGGGATTATCGGTCTAGGGGCGTTAAAATTCTTTATATTGAAGTATAGTCCCATGAAAGGCTTTGTGTTTAAACCAGATGAGAGCATATCTTTTGAGGGGGAAACAGGACCTTATATACAATATTGCTATGCCCGAATTAGTTCTATTATATCTAAATCTGCAATTGAAATAGATAAAAATGTAATTTGGGATTTATTGAACCATGAAAAGGAATTAATCTTAATAAATCAATTAGTTTATTTTCCCGAAGTAGTTGAAATGACTGAAAAAACGTATAATATGCATCTAATACCACAATATCTTTTAACTTTGTGCCAAGCCTTTAATACTTTTTATTCTTCATGCCAAGTCATTTCCAATGATCAGAAACTTGAAAAAGCTAGATTATTTCTCATTCGATGTGTTCAAATTGTGATTAAGATTGGATTAAATATTTTAGGAATAGAAACATTAGATCAAATGTAATAATGAGTTGAGGATATCTTTATGACTTTTTTCGATTTTGGAGAGGTTATTGGTCAAGAGACTGTTTTTGTGATTTTTGGGATTCCCTGGGATTATTTAACCTCGATTCAAATAGCAAATTCTGCTATTGCGCCAAACAAAATTCGTGATGTTACACAAAATTTAGCTCTTACTACAGAATTAGGTATTGAGATACCTCTATTAAATGTTGTTGATCTTGGAGATATTTTGATTAAACCTAAAGCTATTGAACAGAACCTTAAAAATATTGATAATTTTGTTAAAGATTTATATCAACAAAATAGTGACATAATTCCTATAATGATTGGGGGTGATCATTTCTGTACTTATCCTGTTCTAAAGGCAATTAGTGAGCAAATTAAGGATAAGGAAGGTTTTGGGGTATTGATCTTTGATTCACATTTAGACTTTTATGATTCCTGGGATAAAGGGGTCTATTCTCATGCTACGATATCTCGTAGAACATTTGATTTAGAAAATATTAATAACACAAATTTGATGATTGTAGGAACACGGGATATTGATATTCCGGAACTTGAAAGTGCAAAGGATAAAAATATTACACACCTAAATGCTTATTTAATACAAGAATATGGTTTAGAAGAATATACTAATTATGTAATTGACTTTTTTAATAAATCAAGAATATATAATCTATATATTTCCATCGATATAGATGTATTAGATCCTTCAGTAGCACCAGCAACGGGATATGCAATTCCAGGGGGATTCAGTTACCGTGAATTTTGGTTTATTCTAAAAAAATTAGCAGAATCATTTACAATCAAAGCTTTTGATTTAGTTGAAGTATCACCAAATTTAGATTTACCAAATAATATGACTTCCACTTTGGCAGCTAAACTTATAATAGAATTGATTTCTTTTATATCTTCAAAAGTGTGATTAATAATGAGAAATGATGAGGACTTTAAGAAAAATTTAAAAAAAGTAAATCAATTTAAGATTAATTCTAAGGATCATATAACAGATATTATTCAATACTTTTCTAACTCTGGATTTAATGCTAAACGTTTGGCAATTGCGTGTGATATTTATAAGCAAATGATTCTAGATGAGGAATGCACTAAATTTTTTGGTTTAGCGGGTGCTTTAGTACCTGCCGGTATGCAAGGTGTGATATATGATTTCATTAAAGAAGATTTTATTGATGTTTTAGTTACGACAGGAGCAAATTTAACACATGATTTAGCAGAAACGCTGGGATTCCATCATCTTCAAGGAGAAGTTGATGGAACTAAGATCAATGATTCTTCTCTCCATAATCAAGAATTAAACAGAATCTATGATGTATATTTACCAAATAAGGTATATGAAGGGATTGAGGACTTTATTTCTACCCTCAAAATACCTCAAAATGATATGTCAGTAAGTTCTTTCTTATCTTATCTTGGAAAAGAACTTCCAAATAACTCTAATTCTATATTAAAAATTTGTTCTGAAAAAAATATTCCCATATTTTGTCCTGCTTTTACTGATTCTGGACTTGCTTTACAGTTAGGTTTTCATTTTCAGAAACTTAATCTTAATCATTTTAAAGATATGTTAAAAATGGTGGACTTGGCTTGGGATAGCAAACATGCGGGGGTTTGTATTATTGGAGGAGGAGTACCAAAAAACTTTATAATGCAATCTCTCCAATTTTGTCCTAATTCGGCGATGTATGCGATTCAAATAACTATGGATCGTCCAGAACCGGGTGGTCTAAGCGGAGCCACTCTACAAGAAGCAATTTCTTGGGGAAAAGTTAATGAGAAGGCAAAATACTCTACCATTATATCTGATGCAACAATCGCACTTCCAATACTATTATGGTTCCTTAAGACTATTAAGAAACAGGAATAGTAACTTTAATAAAATAGACCTTGTAGTTTTTGATCAATATTTTTTGTATCAGAACCAAATATTGTATCAAGAAGTGTTTTAAAATATTTGAATTGAGATACCTCGGATAAATTTTTACCATTATTCTGGGCAATAAATAATTCAGACACTCGATTTAATGAAGGATAAATAATTTTACGGATATGTTTATCCACTTTTTTTTCTTTGTCTAAAATTGCATAAGAAATTAAAAGCTCAGGCTCCGAAGCATCTTCCGAAGTAATTTGATTATTATTAAATGCTATAATAAATTTCTTACCCTCGAAATATTCGACCCTGTTTATTGAGAATGCAGTTTCAGCAAAATTTATTAATGCAGTCATTAAACCACTCCTTAGATCAGAATCTATTTTTCCAAGAGTAGTTTTGTGATAACTCTTTTTTACAACTGTAAAACCTCTGAACAGAACACCTGCTTCTCTAATTACCATCGAATATCTCTTTTAAAAATAATAAAATTAAGCTAATAAATCTGGTTTTTTATAATATGGTAATAATAACTAGACAGTCTAATAAATTCTTTGACTAAGTTCAATGTATAGAACAAAAATATTAGCAATATGAATTTCATCTTGCTTTCAGTCAAAAAACTATAATTAATATGTTAAATTTAATTTAAAACATGATTACTCCAGAAAAAATCAAATATTGTGCTGAAAGTATCGCTAATTTTATAAATATACAAAAAGAAGGGGAAACTGTCTTAATCAAGGGTGGTTTATATAGTAATGAGCTTTTGGAAGAAATTGCGTTAAATATTTTTATGAAAGGTGGGATTCCAGAAATTATATGTTATAGCGATAATTATTATGAAAGATTATTCCAAGATGAGTCAATTAAAAGTAGTATTTTTGAGCGACCACCTATGCATTATCTTAAATTAATAGAGACAATGGATGCATATATTGTTATTGAACCATATGAAGATCCTGGTGTATTAAATAAAGCAACACGTGAAAAACTAAAAGCGAAAGTTAAAAGAGAAAGCCCCATTAAGGATGTAATCTATGGAGCAAATAAACAATTTGCCCCGGGTAAAAAGTGGTGTTATGCAGGTTGGCCTTCACAAAAAGCAGCGGATTACTATAATATTCCCTATAGTTTGTTAGAACAATTTATAATTGGTGGGATGAGTGTACCTCAAAAAAAAATGGAAGAGATAACAAATAATTTAAGTAAAAATTTTTTAAAAGCGAGCAAAGTATATATTTCTGATGATTATGGAACTGATTTTTGGATTTCAATAAAAGATCGTCCTGTAATATTAGATAATGGAATAATTACAGAGGAAAGAATCTCTAATGGTTTATTAGGAGGAAACTTACCTGCAGGTGAGCTATACACACCACCTTATGAGAAAGCTGGAGAAGGCACTCTTTACTGTCCATTGACACGAGATAGGTTGAGTAATAAAATCATAAAAAATATAACTTTACCTTTTAAGGGAGGAAAATTATTGATAGATAAGGTTTCCGCTGATGAGAATCTTGAAGATTTAGTAAAAACTTTTAAACAAAGTGAAGAAATCGATAAGAAGAATAACTTAAAAGAATTAAGAACTTATAACGTTGGTGAACTTGGAATTGGTTGTAATCCCGAAATTACAAAAGCAATTGGATATATACTCACTGATGAAAAAATCAATGGAAGTGTTCATTTAGCATTTGGGTCGAATAAAATGATGGGGGGGTCATCAGTTTCACAAATACACTGGGATTTTGTGACTGCTCCCGAGGTTAATATAAGTGTCGAATATGATAATGGTTCTAAAAAGAAAATTATGGAAAAAGGTTTTCTTTTAGATCAAGCGTAAGGAGATTTTGAGGCTAAAGTTAGACTTTTATTTTACTAATTTTTCTAAATATGAAATAATTATTTCAAATACTTTTTCTTTAAAAATTATTCTTTCCGCAGATAATTGATGTTTTGTTACCAAAGTTTCATTTTCACTTGAAAAACCAATATAGACTAAACCTACAGGCTTTTCTGGGGTTCCTCCGGTAGGACCTGCGATCCCGGTAGTGCTTATTCCTATATTAGTATTTGAGAGAATTCTAATATTGAATGCTAATTGTTGCGCAATTGATTCTGAAACAGCACCATATTTTTCTATAGAAATTGGATCTACATTAAGTAACTCAACTTTAGAAAGATTACTATAGCAAACAATCCCACGGTCGAAGATATTTGAGGCTCCAGACACATTTGTTATCATATTTGAGACATATCCACCAGTGCAGGATTCTGCTATTGCTAGTGTAATTTTCCTCTTAATTAGTTTTTTAACCACATTAGATGTCGTTTTTAAAATATCTATTATTTTTCACCTTTTTCTTTTGATTAAATCTATTTAGAGCCGATTGATCTTTATTTATAAAGATTTATAGTGTTTAATTAAATTATAACAATCAATATAAATAAAAAATTATAATTATAATCTATATTTCATTATAGATTAGAATAAAAAATGAAATAGAGAAATAAATCTATGATGTGATTAAATGACGAAAGATGATGAAAGAAAAGATTTCGTTTTTAAGATAACAGTTATTGGAGACGGAGGCGTCGGAAAAACATCTCTAATAAAGAAATACACTAAAGGTAGTTTCCGAAAAGAATACATTAAAACCCTCGGGGCTCAATTTTCTCAATATGATGAAAAAATAGAGGATAGTGCCGTAAAGCTTTTCTTCTGGGATATAGCTGGCCAAAGAGAATTTTCATTTATGAGACCAACCTTCTATAAGGGAAGTAAGGCAGCAATTATCGTATTCAGCCATGGTCAAGGTGAAGAAGATAGTTTTGATCACATATCTGAGTGGCATGATGATATAAAGAAATATTGTGGGGATATTCCAATTGTTCTCTTTGGAAACAAAATTGATCTTATTGATGAGAAAGCATTAGATAATAGCAAAGAAGAAGAAATCGTAAATGAAAGAAAATTCTTAGGGTATTATAAAACAAGCGCTAAAACGGGAACGGGAGTATATGAGGCTTTTCGTGCAATAATCATAAATCTATATCAAAAATATAAAGATTTTTAAACAAAAAACAAAATTATTTACCGGAAAACTTAAGGGTACCTTATGGCTGTAAATTTTGGGGATGATTATCCAAAAATTTTGTTTTTCTCATCGACACATTGCGCACCTTGTAGACCTGTGGAAGAAATGCTGAAGCGAATTAATATATCGATGTTTGGTAAAAAGTTGTTGATTGAAAAAATAGATGTTGAGAAAAATTATTTGCTTACAACCAAATATAAAATTACCTCTTTACCCACAATTGTTATTGCAGACAGAAGATTAACGTTAAATATTCAAGAAGAAGATATTATTGATGCGATCCTTTACGGATTTATAACATCAGTAAAACTTTAGTAACTAAAATAATATGTAGATTTATTTCGTTATCAAAAAATAAATAAAACAAAATTAAATATAAAAGGAAAAAAAATGGATAGACAATTACTTTCAAATATATTAACTCAAATGAAAAAACATTTGAAAGCAGGAAAAGAAATCGGGGATATGAAAGTTGGAGCACTATTAGCACTAGGACACCAATTAGAAGCGATTTTTTATTATTTAGGCCATGAGCTTGGTACCATCTTGAAAGTTAAACAAATCAACGATGTTACTGAAATCCCTAATGAATTACAAAAAATTATTACCGAATTTAACATTGGTAAGGTAGAAATTTCTGAAAGTACAAATGAAATAGTCCAATTAAAATTGAGAGACCATTCTTCAATAAAAGACTTAATTAACCGAGGAATAAGAACTGAGGGTAGTTTTTGTTCTTTCGAAGCAGGTTTATTAGCAGGAATTGTAGAAAAAATATCTAATGTCCACTGCTTTGCTCAGGAAATAAGTTGTAGTTTACAAACAGGAAATAATTATTGCGAGTTCATGATTGTATTTCAAAATGAATAATGTGGAAATTTAAACTTTCAAATGTTTTAAGTAAAAAATATCAGAAATTTAGTGGTAATTAGGGATTAAATAAATATAATCTATTATTTAACTCAATGTTTAGAAAAAAATCCCAAATTATTTTTAATAAATGTTAAAGTGTGTATTTTTTACGAGATATAAAAAAAAATAATGAAAATAAATTAAATAAAAGTAATATCTGAATAATCGCTGTCGCCTAAATCCTTTTTAGCGACACCTAATTCACGAACTTGCTGATTTAGTTTCTTTACAGCATCTCTAACTATTTCTTTCTGTTTTGCTCCCGTACAGACTATACGTCCTGTAGAAAAAATAAGAAAAACAGTTTTGGGATCTTGCATTCTGTAAATTAAACCTGGAAATACTTCAGGTTCATACATAGCATATTCCATTACAATTGCGGCCATATTCAAATCGATATTTGTATGAAGATCTCCACTTGCAACTATATTCTGGATTGTAATTTCAGGGTTGGATAACTTAATCCCTGCTTTTCGTATATTTTTAACAACTTTATCAACAACACGTTCTGCTTCAATTGCTTTACGTAAACCAGTAACTACCATTTTTCCTGTAGAAAAAATTAGAATAGTAGCTCTTGGCTTTTCAATTCGCATTACTAAGCCAGGAAATCTTTCAGGATTATATTCAACCTCAGCATGTTTCCGAGCGATTTGATTTAAGTCTATTTTTTCAGTAATTTCAACTGTAACTGTTGCAACTACATTTTCGATCTTGTAATCTAAGCCTTCTTCGTATTCAGCATCCGATTCCTCTTCTTCCTCTTCAAATTCTTCCTCAAAATCATCTTCTTCTTCTGCCATCTTACTCAACTTTAATAAACATGATTTGAATTAATTAAGAAAAATTATATTCAATTAGATGAAGTATTCTTATTTAAATGAATTTTTATTTATAAATGCATTTATAAATAACTTTTTTTCCTCTAAAAATATACCTCTAAAAATAGGGGAGATTATTTGTTGGTATGGTGAAAGTTTTAGATTAAAAATACTTACTCTTCCAAAGTTTTTTTTAGAATTGACTTTATAATTCCAATAAATGCCTCTTCTACATTAGAACCTGTTTTTGCGGAAGTTTCTATAAACTTTAAGTTATAATTTTTAGCAAACTCTTTGGCTTCACTTTCTGAAACTTTGATATTATTATCTAAATCAACCTTATTGCCTATTAATAATACTGGTTCATTTCCTCTTGCATTTCTAAAATCTTGAATCCAATCTTGTAGTTTTTCAAATGTTTTTGTCTGGGTACAATCATATACTAATAAAGCCCCATTAGCACCTTCAAGATATAGTTTTCTTAGATTTCTAAAGCTTTCTTGCCCTCCTAAATCCCAAATTTGAGCAGACACATCACCATATTCTTGAAATGTAAGATCCTTTTTCAACAAATTAACTCCTAATGTACTTTTATAGTTTTCTCGAAATTTATTTTCTATAAAACGATAAACTAACGAGGTTTTACCTACATTTGCCTCTCCTAATAAGCAAATTTTAATAATATAACTTGGTTCTACATCCATAGTAGGTCAACTATTTTTGGTTTTTTTATTGAATTCATAATAAAACTTATCCTTATTAATCATTTGCATCTAACTATTATTATAAATCAGATAAGAAGATGAAAAAATAACAGATTGTATTGAGTTTTCTGAATTAATTGATGGTAATATCAATTTTATTAGAAATCGCATTCACACTATTTATATACTCATTGTATAGACTTCCTAATAGATTATTTACTTTTGCCTTATGATAAGCGAAAAGGAATAGTTGATTCAGTGAAACATCATTATTAGTTTCATAAATATCCTCTTTTAGGTCAAATAATGTACTATTTTGATCTATAAAATTGCAAAGGATGTAGCGATTTTCTCTCCGTAGATTCAAATCATTGAGAAGACCATACATCTGTAGAATCAAGGGACCTTGATATTTAATCTTATTATGGTTAATAGCTTTAAAAATCTCAAGATATCTAGCTTTCTTCAATGAATATTCCATACATAATAATATCGATATATTATTTATTTTCTCTAATAATATCTAGGTAATATCACTATTTTGGCTAAAGAGGTTTAGATAGATGGTATTATTACAATTCTTACCCATTTAAAATTAATAAGCATATTCAAATCCTTTATATTTATTATCTGCATCTCTTATTTCATATTCCACATTTTCAACTTTTGCGTGGGGTGGCCCTGTATTCGCAAATTGTAAAAGTTGTTTTAAATCATTTTCCTCGCCTTCTGCTTCAATATAAACAGTTCCATCAGGCATATTTTTAACATACCCCTTTAAACCCAATTTACGAGCGACTTTACGAGTAGTATATCGAAAAAAAACTCCTTGAACAAGTCCAGTTACTTTAATGATTATCTTTTTCATACAATAATATTAACTTGGTTTATATTATTTTGCTAGGTTTTTCATTATTTTAATGTTTTCATCTAACTGTTGTTTAGTGATTTTCGGATGGATGTCTAGAGCAAAGATTTCTTTAGTTACTTTTTCAACGACGGGTAATTGAAGAGTTCGATAATTAATTTCTTTTCCATAGAAAGGACATGACCAAGGACAACCTTTAGGATACGCAATTTTTTCCAAAAACAACTTAGTTTGGTATAAGGGTTTTGGATAGAGAATTTTACTGCGAGGAAATTTTTCAATAAATTCATTTTTGTCCATGCCAATAATTTCGGGGTGAATACGGCCTATCCAATAATTGAAGGCAGGATCACAATAATCTGGAACAAATGGAGGATCTATTCCATTAATTTTTGTTAAAGCATTAGTTAGATATTTTGCATTATCATTTCGTAGTTTTATAAATCCGTTAATTCGTTTTAGTTGTATTCTTCCTATTGCACCTTGTATTTCAGTCATACGATAGTTATATCCTAGCCTGTTATAAACGTACCATTCTGGTTCCCCGTGGTGGCGAAGTAAACGACATTGTTCTGCTAAGTGTTCATCATTGGTCACAATCATTCCACCCTCTCCGGTTGTAATATTTTTAGAGGGATAAAAACTAAAGCAACCAATATCTCCAATAGAACCTACCATTTTTCCCATATATTTCGTTCCAATTGATTGAGCAGCATCCTCAATTATATATATATCATGTTCTGAAGCAATTTCTCTAAGTGGATCAAGATTTGAAGAAATTCCCGCGAGATGAACCGGAAGAATTGCTCTAGTCTTATTTGTTATACTCTTTTTAACGGAATTTGGGTCTAAAGTATAGGTTTTATCATCAATATCTGCAAAAATTGGAATCGCATTATTATGTAAAATTGAACTCGCACTTGCAATAAAAGTAAAGGGGGGTACTATAACTTCATCTCCAGGTCCAATATCTAATGCTGCAATTGCAATATGAAGAGCTGCTGTTCCTGAATTAACAGCAATGGCATATCTAGCTCCAATATAGTTAGCAAATTCCTTTTCAAACGTTCTAACACTTTCTCCGTGCAATAACGTTAACATTTGGGATTCCATTACCTTTATAACTTCTTTCTGTTCTTCTTTTGAAAGATTCATAGTGAATTAGAATTATAATTTTTTGAGTTGAAATAAATTAATAATTAAAGTGAAAGTATTTTTAAGAATATACTTGTTTATAAAAGAAGTGATATTAATATCAAAACATCAAATAATATGAATCTTTTTTATTATCATATCCAATAATGTTATTTCTAATGAGGGTTTCAAGAACAGAATCAAGCCATCTCTTACTCGTATCGATTGATTTGCGCAATTGATCATATTTTACCTCCTCATTAATTGCTAATAAGAATTGGATTTTACTTTTCACTTTAAGATGATCTGATTTTGCTATTTTATCAAATCTTTTAGTCAAATCATATTCTGAGGTTTTCAATTGGGCTAGTTCATTACTTAATTTAGAGATAACCTCATCTCGAGTTCCTAAAACATTTAACGATAAGTTATAAATTCTCTCTAAATGTTCTTTAAGGTTCTCTTCAGATAAATCTAATTCAAGTTCTTTTTTAAATTCATCTAGGATTACCACAAAATCAGATCCATCATCATATTTATCTAAAATTAAAACAATGATTACTTCCTTATCTTCATTGTAGTAAGAAATAGAATTCCAATTTGTCTCTTCAATGGTGATATACGATTCAACGAAATTATGTGAAATTTGGATTTGTTGCACAATATTATCAGGTATAGTTAAATCTGGTGGATATTTCATATATATTGTTCCCCCTAACACAACATCCCACTTAATCAAGCAAACTCCAAGAGGAAAGACATCTCACCAAATTAAACCTATTATTACTTTAAAAATTATAATAGTTTTTATTAATAAATTTAATTTTAAAATGAAGTTGTAAGGAACAAAAATATGAACATCATTTGATATCTTAAAATGGGGTAAATATTAAAAATACTTATTTCCTAGGTAAAAAAATATATACTACAAGGATCAAATTATAAATAGTGATGTGTCTTTGTCTGTTTATTATGTATACATTTTAGAAACGATAGCTAAAAATAATAAAAAAAGGTTCTATACTGGTTATACAAGTAATCTTCAGAGAAGATTAGATGAGCATAAAAAGGGAATTGGTGCAAAATTTTGTAGAGGGAAAAAAAAGATTGAACTAAAATATTTTGAAACTTTCACAGAACGGAAAAAAGCGATGCAACGGGAAATGGAAATTAAAAAATTGAATCGAGCACAAAAACATGGTTTAATTATAAATTTTGATGGATCTGATAGTTGAGTTGCAAAATAACAATTATCTTTTAATTTTGGCAGGATTACCTGCATCAGGTAAATCTACATTTGCCCATCTCTTCAAAAAGAAAATGGAACAACAGAGAACTCTAAAAGTTAAAATAATTGATCCTGACATAATACGTAAGAGATTGTTTCCAGATGATTTCGATTATCAAAATGAGAGGTTCATTCGGAATAGAAATTTAATTGAGGTTGAGTCTGCATTACAAGAAAACCTTATTGTAGTCAGTGATGATATGAATTATTATACCAGTATGAGGCATGATTTAAAAAAGATCGCAGAAAAATTAAAGAAAGATTTTATAATTATTCATATCTCAACTCCGTTGGAAATTTGTATGCAATGGAACGAAAAAAGAGGTTTACCAATACCTAATTCGGTAATTTCTACAATTTATAGTAAATTTGACAAGTTTAATACCTATTATTGGGATAAACCCTTCCGGAGATTAAATATGTTTAAGATTGAAAATTTAGAATTAGAAGTTAATACTCTAATCTCTCAAATTGAACAATACTTTAATGTAAAACATGTGGACTTTAAGAAAAAAAAATCCAAGAAGAAAGAAATTGAAGAATATAATAAAGAATTAGATAAAATAACTAGAATGGTTGTTGGAAATATTTTTAAGAATCAACTTTATCAAACTCATAAAAAAAGAATTCTTAAATTAAGAAAGCTGTTTATTAAAAAAAATATTGATAAACTACTTAAAATTACCGAGATTTCCGACCATTTTATCAGCTTCTTGCATGACAATCTAAATTTGGAGAATTAGAAAATTCTTAGCCCTTTGTTCATTATAAAAAATAATGCAAAAGAAATTAAACCATCCATTACTTTAATAAATTGATAAAAATATTGTTAATTTAATTCAATTAAAAAATTTATAGTTATATTATGCCCTCAGAAGATTCCATTATCGAAGAGGTAAAAGTTCGAGTAGAAGAATTAGAAAAAAGTCGAAGTGGACGCTCCTTATGCTATCTTGATCAAGATATCGTAGAAAGAATGGGTTTAAATACTGGTAGTATTATTGAGATTATAGGTAAGAAAAGAACCGCAGGAATTGTACTCTCTAGTACTACAGATAAGGGATCTGGTGTGATTAGGATTGATGGTTTGCAACGACTGAACGCAGGAGCTACTATTGGCGAATATATTACTATTAGGTTAGCTAGAATTGTCCCTGCTGACGAAATAGAGCTAACTCCCACTAAAGCAAATATCGACTTAAAAAGGCAATCAGAATCCATACTTACAAAACTCATTGATAAACCCGTTGTAGCGGGGGATATTGTTGAAATATTAGGTGCAATAGTACAAAAAAGTGACCAAGATAATCCTATGATGCAATTAATGAACATGGTGAGTCGTCAAAAAAGGCGGCCAACATTAGGGAAACTACGGTTGGTGGTAGAAAATACCATACCTATTAATAGAGTTGTGAAAATTACTCGCGATACAAGAATCAAGGTTAACAGGCGTGTGGCATTACTAAATGTTTCGGGGGGAATTGTAACATATGATGATGTGGGCGGCTTAACCGAGGAAATACAAAGAATTCGAGAAATGGTAGAATTACCATTAAAACATCCAGAATTATTTCATAGATTAAATATTGATCCTCCTAAAGGAGTACTCTTTTATGGGCCTTCTGGAACGGGTAAAACCCTAATGGCAAAAGCTGTTTCTCAAGAATCCAATGCTCATTTTATTACGATTAATGGTCCAGAAATAATGAGTAAGTTTTATGGAGCAAGTGAAGGACGATTACGAGAAATATTTGAAGAAGCTGAACAACATGCGCCTTCTATTATTTTCATTGATGAAATCGATTCAATTGCTCCTAAAAGAGTAGATACCTCTGGAGAAGTAGAAAGACGAGTTGTTTCCCAGTTACTTTCATTAATGGACGGATTACAGGGGAGAGGACAAATTATTGTCATTGGGGCAACAAATAGAATTAATGCAATTGATGAGGCTCTAAGGAGACCAGGAAGATTCGATAGGGAGATTGAATTTGGGGTACCTACTAACAAAGGTCGCAAAGAAATTCTTCAAATCCATACGAGAGGGATGCCCTTAGAAGAAGATGTTAATTTAAGTAAGTACTCCGAAATTACTTATGGATTCGTTGGAGCTGATATTATGGCAGTCTGCAGAGAAGCTGCCTTATGTGCCTTAAGGGAAATTTTACCTAAAATTAATTTAGATGAACCTATTCCCAGTGAAATAATCCTTGAATTAAAAATCAGCAATAATGATTTCATGCAAGCTATCAACATGATAGAACCTTCAGCTATGCGTGAAATAATGATAGATATCCCAGACATAAGTTGGGATGATATTGGGGGTTTAGAAGAAATAAAACAGGAATTAAGAGAAGCTGTGGAATGGCCTTTAAAGTATCCAAAAATGTTTGAAAAAGCGGGTATAAGACCACTTAATGGAATTTTGTTATTTGGTCCTCCCGGATGTGGAAAAACATTATTGGCAAAAGCAGTAGCAAATGAAAGCCAATCAAACTTTATTACAGTAAAGGGCCCGGAGATCTATTCTAAATGGGTTGGAGAAAGTGAAAAAGCCGTTAGAGAAATATTTAGGAAAGCACGCCAAGCATCTCCTTCTATTATATATTTTGATGAAATAGATGCAATTAGCTCTTCAAGAGCTTCTGTTGAGACTTCTGGTTCTCCAGTAACCGCCTCCATTGTTAACCAAATCCTGGTTGAAATGGATGGTATAGAAAATAGAAAAGGGATAATTGTTATTGCTAGCACAAATAGACCCGATTTAGTCGATTCTGCCTTATTAAGGCCTGGTCGTTTTGATAGATTACTCTATATAACTGCCCCAGATTTAGGAGCAAGAGAGAAAATTTTAAAAGTCCATACAAAGAACATGCCTATAGCAGATAATGTTTCATTAAAACGTATTGCTCAATTAACTGATGGTTATAGTGGAGCTGATTTGGAAAACGTTTGCCGAGAAGCTGGTATGCAAGCATTACGGGAACTAATGGAAGATATCGAAACAATTGAAGATAAACATTTTGAATTTGCACTTTTAAAAATTAATTCAACATTACCTCCAGAAATTGTTCAGAAATATGAAGATATGGCTAGAGTAATTACAGTTTCACGTAATATTAAAGAATCGTCAGCGGATTTGTATAAATAAAACTTATTTGTTTTAAATATCAAATTTCAGTAATTTTTCTCTACATTCCTGAGTTATTAATTAATTTTAGGAGGGAGTAAATTTAAGGTATAACTTCATTAAACTTCTAAAATTATTAAAAACATATTGGAAATTAGATTTATTACTAATTTAAGAGAAGATAAAAAACAATGAGTGAAATAAAGATAGATTGGAATGGCCATATTAAGAAATATCAAGCTGCAATGGAAGAACTTAATTTAGATTTTTGCATGTTAACAAGAGTTAAATCCATAACATATCTCTCTGGCTGCTTCGTACCATGGAAAAGTTACTTTTTTCTCCCCAGAGAGGGTTTTGGAGATCCTGAATTATTTACAGTACTTTTGGATGTAGAAAGAGTTAAAGCTGAGTCTCATCTAGATAAAATTAGTGGTTGGGGTCCTATGAAAGGATTTTATTGGGAGAAAAAAATTCAGAGCGCTGCTAAAAAGGCGGGAGTTTTTGACCCCAAAAGCAAAGCTCCAAGAATTGGAGTTGAATTAGGGATCGATATATGTGTGACGGGTCAAATGCTTTCATATACAGAAGCGGAATTTTTAAAAAGTGTGTTTCCAGGATGTGACTTGGTTGATTTCAATCCGAAAACAGAACAAATCCAATTTATTAAAGAACCTGAAGAAATTGCAATGTTAAGAAAAGCTAGCGAAATTACAGATATTGGACAAAATGCTGTTAAAGAAGAATTAAGCAAGAGACCCTCAGGAAAACAATTCACTGAAAATGAAATTGCAGGAATTGGAACCCTTGCTATGAGAAAAGCAGGAAGTAATTATGAGTGGACATTTACAGGCAATCAAGAAATAGGATCAGGATATCGAGCAAGTTGGACATTCAATGGTTGTACACCCGCAACAAATAAGATTGTACAGGAAGGAGAATCGCTTCTTGTTGATTTACATAGTGAATATGGATGCTATTTAGGAGATCTGAGCCATAATTATATACTTGGAAAGTGTTCGTCAGAATTGAAGAAATTTAATGAAGTATTTGAACAATTATGCTACGCACTAATTGATAATATGACCCCTGGAACCAGTTTTGATGATTGTTATCAAGAAGTTAGGAAGGTCGCAGATAAACAAGGCTATGCCAATGATTTATTCTTCGGTATAGGGCATGGGATAGGGTGCATTGGGAATGAGAGTTGGCCTGTTGTGGTGCCCGGAAAGGATTGGGGGTCAATGATATTTGAGGAGAATATGGTCGAAATTGCTGCCATAGTATTTAATCGTCCAGGCTTAGGAGGTTTAAGATTAGAATCTCCAACCTTAGTAACCAAAAAAGGTGCTGAAGTTCTTCCAAAAACACCTTTTGAAGTGGATTATATTTAAATTCCGATCTTTTTAAATTAGTTTAATGTTGTTTAATATAGAATCTACCTTTTAATATAAGAGATAGCCCTAATATTGCAATTACAATAGTAATCCAGCCGTAGATCATTAACCATTCAATCCAATAATTTAACGGTTCAAGAACAACATTAAAACCTATTGGAACCACCTAGTTAAAAATAATCGAAAGGATAGGATTTACAAATAATAAATATATACCAATAATAATAAAAAGGATTCATAGTGATTTTCGATTCATAAAGCACAAATAGGTCGTGTCATAATTTAACTTTTTTGATGAGTTATATTAAGATTCAGTTTGGTATATTATAACATAATGTTAAAGTGATTCCTTGAATTCCAAAAATTATATTTGTTTAAGTTTATTAAAATATATCCGATATAGAATTTATTTTTATTAAAAACCATGAATCAATATGATTTGATTAAGATCCTTAGGAAATTAGTCCAATTTCCTACAGTGAATCCCCCAGGAAAAACTAAAGAGATTATCGATTACTTAATCTCGGAAGTGTTTATGGAATCAAAAGGATTTTTTAATGAAGTTATTCCCTATCATAAGAAAGATACCGAACTTCATAATTTGGTTAGTAAAATAGGAATAGGCCCCCAAAAAATTATATTTTCTGGGCATTTTGATGTTGTTCCTGCAGGAGATCTAAATCTGTGGAGATTTCCTCCTTTTTCTGCGGAAATTATGGATGGAAAATTATTTGGAAGAGGCGCTTGTGATATGAAAGCAGGGATAGTAATGTTGATAGGCACTATAATGAAGCTTTTAGAATACCCCAAATTTTTAAAGAAATATACTCTTGTGTTTATAGGAAGCGCAGATGAAGAAGCAGGGATGACAGGAGCTTATACTTGTACAAGAAAAGGAGTAATGAAAGATGCAATACTTTTAATCGTTGGGGAACCAACTAATATGAAAATTGGAATTGCTGAAAAAGGTTTATTATGGTTAGATCTAGAAATTGAAGGTAAAGCCGCTCATGCTTCTACACCTCATTCTGGATTGAATTCAATAGAGGGGGCATTAAATTTAATCCCAAAACTTTACAAATGTATAGAGGATAAAGAAAATCCTGTATTGGGAAGATCTACCTTAAACATTGGCACTATTCAAGGGGGAATTGCTCATAATATTGTCCCAGAAAAAACATTAATGTCAATAGATTATCGATTAGTACCGGAACAAGACCCTAAATTACTCATCAATAATTTAAGGAATATAGATCTCGCTCCTTATAATTTAAAAACAAAGGTGACGCATACTTTACCTGCTATTCAGACCGATATTATTCACCCTTTTCTTCAAAATCTCAAGAAACTAACAAACACTGAGTTTATAGGCTTGCCTTATGCAACAGATATCGGTGTTTTAATACAACCCAAAAATCCAATCCCATTTTTAATTTATGGCCCGGGTGATCCTGAGGTTGTTCATAAAGAAAATGAGCATATAGTATTAGAAGATATCTTTAAATCAATTGACCTTTTAACTAAAACCCTTTTAAAAACCTATTTATTATAAAGAGATTATTATAAAGTTTTAACAAATTTTTCAATTCTATTCATAGCTTCTTCTAATTTTTCAATAGTAGTGGCATATGATATTCTTATCATTGTATCTGAATAGGAACCAAATGCATTCCCGGGGATTAGGGCAACTGCTTGTTTTTTCATTAGTTTTTCAGAGAATTCAATACCATTTATATTGTAATTTTTAAGAGAAGGCATAATGTAAAATGCTCCTTTTGGCTTCGATACTTTAAGGTCTAATTCATTTAATCGTTTATATACTAAATTACGACGTTGGTAAAAGCTTTGCAGGATGGGGGCAAAGAAACTTTTATCCATGTTAAGTGCTTCAATAAATCCATATTGAGCAGCATGGTTTGTCCCAGCTGCAGTATATTGATGGTAATTTTCCATAAGGTTTATTATATCTTTGTTAGCAACTATATAACCTAATCTGAATCCCGTAGCAGAGAATAATTTAGACATGGCATTTATTGTTATTGTGCGGTTAAACATTTCATCTAATGACGCAGGACTAGTATGTATTGCCCCATCATATAGATAATTTTCATATACTTCATCAGTGATTAAATAAAGATCATAGGAGGAAACGAGATTAATAATTTGATCTAATTCCTTACGCGTTAAAGCATAACCTGTAGGGTTATTAGGAGAATTGATTAATATTGCTTTTGTCTTTTTGGTAATTAAGCGTTCCATTTTTTCAATATCTGGACCAAAATCTGGTCTTCTTTGAGCTTCAATTACTTTGACATTATAAAATAACCCTAAATAAAAATATGAAATAAAGTTAGGCGAGGATAATATCATTTCATCACCAGGATTAAAAAGAGTTGCAAAGGTTAAATTTAAAGCTTGAGATCCACCATTTGTAATAATTATATTATCTTTCCAATTTGTAGTGATATTATTATCAACTTTTAATTTTTTCTCAATTGATTGTAAAAGAGTTGGCACCCCTCTTGTTGGGGCATAATATGTGATTTTTTTGTTAAGAGCTGCGATAGTACCATCAATTGCGGGTTGAGGGGTCAAAAAATCAGGTTGCCCTATACCAAGGCTTATTACATCAGAGCGTCCTGCAGCAAGATCAAAAAGTTCTCTAATTTTTGATTTAGGTGCTAAAGCTATCGTTTTAGATAATTCTTTCATTATTATCCCAAAAAGATATATTAGTTACTATGAATGAATCTTAACTTAAAAGAAGTGTATAATAACACTTGAAGGAATACAAGATTGGTTAGATGTTTTCTCCGTAATTTCTTAAAATTTTGTAAACTAAATTTTTAAATGCATGTTCGACATTTTCTCCTAGTTTAGCACTCGTTTCAATAAAAGCACTAGCCTTTATTTTTTCTGCCAACTTTTTACCCTCTTCTGCTTTAACCACCCGTTCATCATCTAGATCTATCTTATTCCCAATTAATACGTATTCTCCTTCCTTTTTCACATAATTTTTAAAATCTCTAAGCCATTTGGATTCGATATTATCAAATGTTTGATGTCGTGTTATATCATAGACGAACAAACTTCCAACACATCCTTGAAAATACATGCTACGAATAACATTATACTTTTCTTGACCAGCAAGATCCCACATTATTAAACGTACCTTAGCGTTAACTTTTTCAATATTTACATCTTTCCGAACTATGTTAGCCCCCAAAGTCGGTTTATAATCTTCTTGAAATGATCCTTCTACAAATTGATTAATTAATGAGGTTTTACCTACGGCACTTTCGCCTAATATCGTTATTTTAAACACATATTCCTTCTCAGTTAATAAATCTTCAGCAGGCAATGTTACTTTTTAAATTAAAGAATCATTTGGATTAGTTAAAATCAATAAACTATATTTTGATTTTTGTTATATTTAATCTTTCGTTGTTTTAGGTTTTAAATGTTTTTTCAATTTTTAGTTTCAAAATAAAAGAATTATGTCGAGGATCATTAATATTTTCTTTCTCTGAGATAGGAATTACAGTATAATCCGATGATAAATTTTTTTCTAAAGAATGAATTAAAAATCCTTTAAATAGATCGCAAGAAACTCCAATTTCCGAGCAGAATATGCATTTGTCAACTCTTATTACAACTGAGTCCGCTGTATCCTCTAAAACTTTTACATTCCAATTAGTTTGAATTAAATAATTTAAATCTGATACAATTTCGCTAAAATCCTTACCATAGGGAAATAAATAAAAAGAAAATTTGCGCCCTATTTCAAACAATAATTGGGAAGAATCATATAAAAGACAATTTTGAGCAGTAATGATTTTTTTAAAAGAAAAAAAATCAATCTCTCCCTCAGGATTAACATTCTTTATGTCCTTTAAATCTAATAATTCGGCTTCTCTTAAAATAGACTTCATTCCATCATAATCAAGGTTATCCATATAGGACTGCAAAAGAGCGGTTAAAACCCTATTTTTAACCTTCCCGCGATATTCTCCAATTATTTCTGAATTATCTACCATGATTTATATGTACATTACTTTACATTATATTAAGAAGTGAAAGGTTGAATCTTAAGTCATTTAGACGTTCTATTTTCATATCGGTTTCGAAAAGATATACTTCTGCCGTGACTGATATAATACATGGTTGGGAAAGATGACCTCCAATAACAGAATAATCACTCCTACCTACATTAACATGGAGGTGTATTATTGGTTTATCATCTTTATACGAAATATTCCCAATGCAAGAAATTAATTCCACATTTTCTTTAAATGTTTTAAAATCGTAAGTTTTCTTTTCTAAATTAAAAAACCCTAATGTAAATTCTCTAAGAGCTCCGATACAGTTAATTAGGCCTGATCCTATTTTATACTCTTCAATTAAATGAGAAAGTGATTCAATAAGATCTTCGCCAGGCTCAATTTTCGTGATAATAACTCGTTTTAAATTCGTTGAAACACTTTTCATTAATCTAAATCAACTTTATTTTTATTAGAGGAAACTATTCTCAAAGATGTAAATATCAAGCATTATGTAATTTCCTTTACTCTATAATTGTAGAAGCTTTAAAACATTTAACCTTTTTTTATTGTATCCAGTTTATATAAATTAATCATCATTTTATTCTCTATTATTAAATATGAAAAGGGACCTACTGAATACATTACCTATATTGAACTTAATATTAAAAGGGTTTATAAAATATGGTAAGTAAAAAAATTGAAAATTAAAAATAGATGTTTATTCTTTCACGGTTTCTAATATCTCTTCAATCTCAGCTTGGATAACTTCTGCATTTTTCGCCTTCTCCCCTTTAATAGCGTTCGCCAGCTCTAAACGCTCGCGATGTAGAGTGTTCATAGCACAAAATGGGACTTCCAAGACCTTAGTATTATCCTCTGGATCGATTACACCGTAGTGAACTAGGCAACGGCAAACCCTATCCAGATCAAAATTATATGCGTCTTGGAAATGCATTGCTGAGACTAGAAGGTTTTTATTGTGAAAGAAATTTGCTGATGAGGCAAAATTGGGCGACGCAACAAGTCGTAAAAAACCTTGATAAGTCTTACTATTCAAAAACTTTTCAGGATGTTTAACATATTTGGCAGCACCTGCTAAATAGTAAGCCCGCATCAAATTTCGATAACCTAAATTGGTAATATCATCCACAAATTTACCAACTGTCGAGGCTAGAGCACCTAAATCTTCCAAATTAATTCCTTTTAATAAACTAGTTGGTTTTGGAACCTCTTGCTTTTGAACCATATCGTAAATTTTGTTGGACCAACGGATTAACCCTTCAGCGTCGAAATATGAATCAATAGACTCCCATTCGCCTTTATCATTAATCACACACACAGTAGCAAATCCACAATCTTTATGGCTGGTCATGGAAAATTCGTCCACATCATCGAACCAGGCAAGGAGACGAGTCATTTTTGCTGTGGTTGCAATAGGATAAAACCTCTTAATTGCATTGTTAGTCACCTTATTAATAGCGACTTTCAAGTCAGATGTGGTATATCTTAAATCCATTAGTTCTTCAAAACTAATACGTCCACATAAGGAGACTGGCTGAAAAATGATACCTGAAACTATATCCCAGTTATCTTTCGCATAATTCATTATATTACCAATTTGGTGGTCATTTACACCTCTGGCAATGACCGGGACTAACATAATGCCAAAGAATCCTATCTTTCGTGCATTTTCGATAACTTTTTTCTTTAAAGGCCATAAATTAACACCTCGAATCTTTTTCCATGCTTCTGCATCATCGGTAGCATCAAATTGTAGATAAATTGCGTCCATTCCGGCATCCATACATTTTTTCATGAATTCTGGTGATTTACCAAATCGTACTCCGTTTGTGGTGACCATGATATCGATAAAACCTAATTCCTTAGCCTTTCGAATGATATCGGGAAGATCATCTCGGATTGTTGGTTCTCCTCCAGATAATTGACATAATACGGGAGGGACTGGTTTCATAGATCGAAAATGCTCTAATATACGGGTAATTTCATCGAATGTAGGCTCCACTACATATCCTTTTGCGCTTGCATTAGCAAAACAAATAGGACAGGTTAAATTACATCTATTTGTAATATCAATTAGGGCGATATTAGGAGCGGATTTATGATTCTCGCAGAGTCCACAGTCATATGGACATCCATTTTCGGTCTGCTTAATTCCTGATGCGAGACATTCGGGTTTAGTAGAATTGTTCACCGTAGAGCCAATTTCATCTGTGAAAGTTTCAGACCAGATGTATTCCTCTGGATCAATGGAAAGTTTGTCTTTGAAATGACCGTGTTCCTCGCAATCTTTTCGCATCATAACCCAGTTTGTTTCGGAATCGACATAGATTTCTGCTGGAATAGGTTGAAGACATTCTGGACATATGCTTGTCGTGCGTCTAATTATTTCTTCTGTCATAAGTATCTAACCTTAAATGTTGTTTTGATTAAAAATTCGTTTGAATAAATAAAATTTACTCAAATAAAAATTTATTACTATTTCTAATCGTATTTTAATTATTATTTTTCTCTGTTTTATTAAAAACTTAGAATAATTTTAATAGGAATTTATCATCAATAATGAATTTTTTGTTTTTAAACATATAAAAGGACCATTCAAATTTACCAAAATTAAATTTTCGAAATAAAATAAAATATTTCCAATTAAGGATGAAACCTCGACCCAAATAAAGATCTTTTTAAATCAAATCTAAGTAACTATTAGTATGATACAACTATTATTTGTTGATTTAGACCCTCTAGGCCAACTTTCGGGAATTCTTGGTACTATAAGTGTGGCGGTCGCATGGTTTTATGGCATTTTGGTATTAATTAAAGCAATCCAGCTAAAATATAAAACCCTTTTCTATTTCTTTTTTGCAATAATGTTCACGATGTCACCGTGGTATCCTAGTGGTTTGGGTTATGTTTATTGGCTACTAACAAACGAGGTTATTATATATCCGGTTTATGTATTATTAGGAACCTTAGGAGCACCTTTAGCACTATTTGCTTGGTTTCAGATTTATATTCCCGCATTGCATCCAAAATTAAAAAAGCCATTATTGATTGGTTTTGGATTATTATCTTTAATTTTTTACATCTACATTTTTATCTTTCTTTTCTCCGTACCAGGAGCTCCAATTGATGAGTTAATTGGAATTAAAGAGAATGCTATTGATATTGAATATAAAGCTTTTGCATTGGTTTATCTAGCTATTTTATTATTAGTTAGCACTATTACGGGGAATGATTTTTCTATTCAATCGATGAAAAATGAAGATAAAACGATCAGATGGAAAGGGCGTTTTTTAATATTGTCTTTCAATCTTTTCGCAATCGGTGCTATAGGAGATGGATTTTTACCGCTTAACCCGGTCAATTTAATAATTTTTAGGATAATTATGGTGTTGGCAAGTACATTTTATTATATAGGATTTATCATGCCAAAATGGATGAAAAAAATTTTAAAATTAGAATAACTTTCTTTTTTTTTTATTTTTTTTGAAATCAGTATATTTGTCGTTTTTAGACGAGATAAAAGAATAAATCTTCGTTATAATTTTATTGATCGTATAATATGGTAAAGGAGACTCCTGCCCCGAGACCTAATAAGAAGGTCATAAAATAAAATAGGGGGAGGAGGGCGAAATGAGTGTGTTGACCACACTACCAAAAGACAAAAATCCAGGGTGGGGCAGGAGTCATAGATAATTAAACATCCCTATTTTATTTATCTTAAGTAACAAAATGTTTTATTTAAAAGTTTTTATCTTCTAGGAATTTATATTAATTAAGGGTTTTTAAACTTTTATCTTATATTAATTTCATTTATATATAAAGTAAGTGATAAATATAGCTTTTACTAGATGATTCTTTGCGAATATTCCCCCATTAGAAGGTTTAAATCGGATCAATATTTATAATTAATACTTAAGTGATGTATAAGTCTGAGTATTTTCAATCAAGAGAGAATAGGTTTGAAAAGCATGACTAAGATAAAGAATGAACAAACTGTTGGTCGACCTGAACCAGAGTTTAAAATTGATATTTTTACCTTCCTTTTTGCTGGGATAGGTTTTGTGATATCTTGGGTGAATATGATCTTAATTTTCAATGCATCTCCCGAATATGAAATTTTAGCCTTTTTATCAATTATATTGACAACCATGATTCCTGGAGTAATAATCGCTGTAAAAAATAGATATTGGGGATATGGTTATCTGATAGGTTTTTGTATCGCAGGGATACCCTTTTCACTCATGATTGATGGTTTTATTGGGGGATATACTTTTTTCACGACTATTTTTATTTTTATAATCTTATGGTTAATTTTCTGGAAGACCTGGCGTACATTAAGCGCCATTAAAACTCAATAATAGTTAAAAAAATAGAAATATGCGTTTCTTCGTTAAACAATAAAAAATCATTTTGAATTTTAACCTAGAGTGAAAGGGTTTGTGGTTTACGGCGATCCTTTTTTCCTTCATTCGTCAATATGATTATTTAGCGGTGATTGAAATCTCTTCTATATTTACATTGACTACTTGAGGAATTGCCATAAACTTTTGCTTTACACTTTCTAATGATACTCGTCCATTATTAAGGACATCCCCTATTAAATAAGTTTCATAGAAACAATTCTCTAATTCATAACAGATACCTGTTGTATGCAAAATTTCCTTACTTAAATTGAGTTCATTCAATACAGTAGATATGCCTTTTACTAATTCGGGAGAAAATTCTATTAGTTTAATTAGAATCTTCTTAATATTGCTGGTATTAGTTGGAAAACAGCTGATTTTTATTGAATCTTCCCTTGAAATGAAAATTAATAAATAGAAGGAAGAATTTCTGATTTCCTTTTTAACTTCCTCGGGGAAAAATGTTGAATTTAAGTCATCTTCAGTTATAATTAAACCAACAGAAATTTTATTTTTTTGCCTAACATCGTTGTTATTTACAACCATAACCATCAGAAAGTGAAATTCATAAAAAGAGTATATGTCTAATAATAAATCGTATTTGTTTTTAATGTTTATTTTTTTTTTTTTATTAATAATTTTATAGTGATCTGTCGTATTTTTAAGTTATAAGTGCCTAAGATTATGATTCTAATCATAAATCTTAAGAGATTGATTTGATATAACACTAAGATATTATTTACATTTTAAACATAGCATAGTTTCATGTTTCTATAGATAAAGAATATCAAAGAAGATCATTAATATAATGACATACAACTGGTATAATCCCAATCCGAAGAAATTATACGGGTTCAATATCGAAAATTTAAATTCCAACGAGCAACGCTTTCATGCAATTTACTTTCTTGATAATCTTACTGGTTCTTTACTTCTTTGTAATAAGTATACCACAAATATCACACTTTTTTCGAATGAGGATCTAATATGCGGATTTTTGAACGCTTTAAACTTATTTATAAATGAATTGAAATTGGAATCAAAGGAAGATGAAATACAAGAGATTAATTTCAAAGAAACAAGAATCCTTTATGAACGAAAGGGAAGATTATCAGTGATTGCGATTTCCAAAAAAACTAACCTCGCAGCAGAACGCGTAATTTTACATGATGTTATGGAGGATTTCTATCAAAAATTTGAACATGCAATAACCAATTTCAATGGTATTGTAGATCCCTCTATTTTACAATACAAAAAAAAACTAGAAAACAGGAATCTTGACTCTTTATTAAGATTTAATGCAAATAAATGATCTATTGGGTAAACTGAAAAAAATCTAATTGGAAGATTTTATTCTTCTTTTCGCTTTTTAGTTTCAATTTTTTCAATTTCAGATTCAATTTTTGAGCTGATTCCTTCAATATCAGGTTTAAGAACCATTCTTTCTTGGTCTTTTTCTCGTTGTTTATCCCGGAAAAATGCTTTTTCTTCTATAGTTTTCTCTATTCTCCCAGCAACCTTTTCAAGGTTAGGTTTTAACTCCATCCTTTGAAAATCTTGTTCTCGTTGCTTTTCTCTTATAAAAGCTTTTTCTCCTAGCGATTTACTAATAGTTTGACTTGCTTTCTCGATATCGGGATGTAGATCATGTCTCTGAGAATCAGATTCTCTCTTTTTTTCAATCATAAAGGCTTTCTCATCAATCACTTTAGCTATGGCTTCAGTGGTTTTTTCAAAATCAGGCTTTATTTCTTTCATTTTTTGGTCAGTTTCTCGGTGTAAATCTCTAATAAATGCTTTTTCTGCTATAGTTTTATTGATTGCTTCGCTTGCTTTATAAAAATCAGGTTTTAATTCCATTCTTTTAGCATCTTCTTCCCTGTATTTTTCTCGATAAAAAACTTTCTCACTAATTGATTTTGAAATAGCTTCACTTGCTTCTTTTATATTTGGCTGTAAAGTTTTTATCTCTTGAGTCTTTTCTCTTTGTAAATCTATTAGAAATGCTTTTTCACTAATATTTTTTTCAATAGTCCCACTAATTTCTTCTCTTTCCGGGTGTAAGCTTTTTCTTTTGGAGTCCATCTCTCTTTTTTGATCTATTAGAAACGCTTTTTGGGCAACCGTTTTATTAATTGATTCACCTGTTTTTCGAAAATCAGGACTTAATTCCATTCTTTTATAATCTTCTTCTCTCTGTTTTTCCCTCATAAACGCTTTTTCTCCTACAGATTTACTAATAGTTTCTGCTACTTTCTCAATGTCGGGATGTAATTCATGTCTTTGAGAATCAGATTCTCTCTTCTTTTCAATCATAAAAGCTTTTTCTCCAATTGATTGATTTATAGCTTCACGACTTTTTTCGATATCTGGTTTTAGTTTCATTCTCTGTATAGCGCTTTCCTTTTTCTTTTCAATGAGAAACGCCTTTTCATCAATGGTTTTACTGATCACCTCAGCTACCCCCTTAATATCAGGCTTCAAATCCATTCTCGTAAAATCTTCCTCTCTCTGTTTATCTCTATAAAAGGCTTGAGTTTCAATAGTCTTTTCAATTGCAGTACCTGCTTTTTCAATCTCTGGTTTTAATTCTATTCGTTCTAAATCACGCTCTCTCTGCTTTTCACGAAAAAAACTTTTCTGGGATATTAAATCTGAAATTAATTCTTGGCTTACTTCAAACGCTTTTTTGCGTTCTTCCTCTGTACTTTTTAAGTATTTTTCTAACTCTTCTTTTTCTTGTTTATATAATTGATCTACGATTTTCTTTTGTTTTTCAATCTCTTCGGGTGTTAAAGTTTTTTCATTTTCCTCCAATTTTTTCACCCGTTGTAAATATTCATTTTTTTTTTAAATATAATATCGAAATTTGTATTTAATAATTTACTTATAAAAATAGAATTAGATTAAATATAATTTTTGAATAAAATGTGTGAATTTTAGTGAAAAACAAATAAGAGACATATTTTTTCAATTAATGAGACGATTTTTTATTTCTATAATGAGGGAATTGGTTCAAGGGTCTGATCTATAAAAATAAAAATGATTTTTGTATTATTTATTGTTGTTAGTCTATAATGGAGTAAGAGCAGTACTGCCATTTTTTTTTGCTTCTTCTATGAGAGGCATTAATTCTTCAGGACTAATAGGAACAAGATCGAATACAGTCATACCGGCTAATTTAAGTATTGCTTTGACTGTATCCGCTAAATTATTACAGTCTCCTGAGAAGAACACTTTTCTCTTGCCAAATGCTTCACGAATTTTGTCTCCAACTTCATTAATCGCACAATATCCAGCCACTAATCCCTTAGTATAACCCTCTGCTTTCAATTTCTCAACGAGATCAGCATCTTGCCCTTTCCCCATAATAACAAACCACCCTCCTTTAAATTTTTCGGGGAAATCAAAGGCAAATCCTTGGATTGCTGCTAATGGATTATTTTGGCACCCTTCTAAACAAATCAGTTCTTTTCCTTTAATAATCTTCACGTCTTTTGGAAATTCTTGTACTAAATTCCAATCATATTTTTCTTTATAATCTTCCAAATCTTTGCCGATTACATTGATTTTACTTAAATCACCCTCCCCCAAGCCTCGTTCATAAGCAATTTTCAAATGAGGAACTTCATCTAGAGTTAAACCAAAGATTCTTGCTCCAACAACATCGACGGCTAATGTGTCTCTTCCTCCAATAAGAATATTAAACGGAATAACTAATTTATCCTCCCACGCTGTAGGAGGATAATGACCATGAATAGTTCCTCCCATTGCACCGTCAATTATGGTTATATCGGGCTGAATCAATTCATATACATCAACTAATTTTGAATGTAAATTATAGTTATGATCTTTTCCTCGATCTGCATGTTGAGGAAAACCCCATTGATTTTTAATTCCCAGAGTTACTCTTGCCATAGAATGAGTTTTTAATTTAGGTAAGTTAATATAGCAGATTGAATCTCTATCCTTTATTAACCTTACAATCGTAGAAGGTAGTCTAAAGGTTGATAAATTATATCCTTTAGGGTTAATCTCCGCTGAGGGTTTACCTTTAAATTCAAACTCTTTCCCCTCTTCTTCATCTAAATAGATGATTTCCGCACCAGTTCTTTCACATATGTCCTTATAACCATTAATGGCGAAAACAATTCTCGTCATATTAGCCTGAGTGGAATTTTCCATAACAAAAACTTTAGCACCTTTGTTTTTAAGATATTTTATTGTAGCTTCTAAGACTTTGGGAGATGTAAAACTATGCTTCTTAAAATCTATACCATTCACTTTTATGTAGACTTCTTTCGAACTTTTCAGAATTTTTGTCCCATTCTCCTCTAAATAAGTAAAGATTTCATTAACTGCAGCACTTATCGATGCGGATGTATCTGAGATATATACATTAGTAATTTTTTATCACCATTTTCTATTAATTTTAAAAAACAGAAAAATATTATGACATGTTTGCGATAAAAGAGGGAAAAAACTATTTTAGAGCATAATGAAAGGCTTATTCTTTATTATAATAAAGTTTTTTAAATATGATATATGTCATGTCATGAGTTATTGTTAAATATTAAGGGATTTATAATGGCTGAGAAAATTGCGGAGAAATTTGAATCTAGTATGAAAACAGGCTTTATAAGTGCCCTTATTTTAATTGTTCTTGAAAAGGATCCTTCTTATGGATACAAGATTTCTAAAGAAATTGAAAAAAGGACTCTAGGTATATGGGATATACCATCCTCAACAATGTATACTGTACTAAAAGATATGACTAAAAAACAATTGATCGCCTACCAAGAAGAACAAGTTGAAGGAAGAAATCGGAAAATATATGAAATCACTCCGAAAGGTCAATCAACCTTAAGAATTATGTTAGAAAAGAAGAACTTAATCGAAAACTCATTCGAAACCTTGAAAACTGCAATGTTAGGAGAAGAGAAGGCTGCCTTACCCAAGGACATACATAAGCTTCACCCATTTAATCTAATCTTAGATAGACTTGATGAGAAATCAGGACAAGAGCAACTAGAATTTCTTGAACTTCAAAGAGTAAAGATTTCAAGGGATATTAAAAATTTGAGTGAACAACTTAAGAGAATAAATGAAAGAATTGATAGATTAAAAAGAAAAATTACAGGTAATTGAATTTGAATGGAAATATAATTGAAGTAAAAAATTTCACTAAGATATATGAAGTTGGAAATGTGAAAGCTGTAGATGATATTAACTTTAACATCAAAGAAGGGGAGATATTTGCATTATTAGGCCCAAATGGTGCAGGAAAAACCACTACTATAAGTGTTCTTGCAACTCTATTATCTTCTACACAAGGGGAAGTTATTGTTAATAATTTTAATGTTAATGAGGACCCAGATAAGGTTAGAAAAAGTATTGGTATTGTCTTTCAAGAACCATCATTAGATAGTGAAATGAAAGGTTGGGAAAATTTGGAATTACATGCAGTTTTATACGGGATGCCAAAGAAGGAACGCCAATTAAAGATCAAAGAAGTTTTAAAATTAGTAGATCTTGAGGATAAAGCAAATACCTTAGTGAAGAATTATTCTGGAGGAATGAAAAGACGCTTGGAAATTGCGAGAGGGTTAATTCATGAACCAAAGGTCTTATTTCTTGATGAACCCACATTAGGCTTGGATCCCCAAACTCGTAGAAAGATTTGGGATAAAATTAAGGAATTAAATGAAGGTAATTCTAAAATGACTATTTTAATTACGACTCATTACATGGAAGAGGCAGATATTCTTGCAGATAGAATTTGTATTATGGATCATGGAAAAATAATTGCAATGGACACATCTGAAAATTTAAAGAAACAAATATCTGGAGATGTTATTGACATCCAGTTTGAGTCATTAGAAGATAGATTTAAAGTACCTATACTCATAAATAAAATTAAAGGAATTTCTGGCGTGAAAAACGTAAGGTTTGGAACTGCTGATAGTACACAGGAAATGATACCTGATATTCAACTCCCTAAAGGGATGCCTAATATTGATCCCGAAATGATAAAAGCCAGAATGCGAGATATCTTATCAGACCCTAACAAATTACTTATGGCTTGGAAAAAAATGCCGATGGCTGCGAATATGTTCCTTAATGCTCCTTTAGCCATGAAAAAGCAGATTGCAAACATGTTTGATGAAAAACTTATAGAAGAGGTCCCAGATAACATAAAGGAAGAACTAATAAAAATAAAAAAGGGAGAGCTTATCGAGGAAGAAAATAATAATGAGCCATCAATATCGATCTCATGTGAGAATGGTGGTAAACAATTACCACTCATTATCCATGAAATAAATGAAAGTGATTTAATTATCAAAACTGTAAATATGCATCAGCCTACTTTGGAGGATGTGTTCCTTCATTATGTAGGGACTGCAATTCGAGAAGAATCTTCAAATCTGTCAAAAGATGTTAAAAAAATGATTCAAATGAGGCAATTAAGGAAGTGAGATTAGATGTTAGAATCAAAAGTGTTAAGAACAAAAATGAATTATAGTGTAGTGTGGATTTTAGCAAAAAGAGAATTAATAGGTTATTGGAGAAGCAAATCAAGAATTATTTCATCACTAGCACAGGGTTTATTGTTTTTATTTGTGTTTGGGGCTGGTTTTTCATCAAGTCCAGTTACTATTCAAGGGATAATTGTTAATCCTAGAGCTTTTGTGGCTTCAGGAATGGCGGCTATTGTAATATTATTTACAGGTATATTTGGGGGCATGTCAATTTTTAGAGATAAAATGTTTGGTTTTATGAAAGAATTATTAGTTGCCCCAGTTAGCCGAGGAACGTTAATGTTAGGAAGAACTTTAGGAGTAGCGTTACAAACGGTAATACAAGTAGTTACCATAATTATTTTAAGTGTTGCGATTGGATATTTTGGATATGATCTCAATTTAATTTGGCGTATAATGTTAATTATTCCCGTTTCGTTATTGGCCAGCCTAGGTGTGGTTGGAATTGGATTAATTATTAGTACTCGCTTGAGTGATATGCAGTCCTTTGGCTTAATCCAAACATTTATTGTTATGCCTATGTTTTGGTTATCGGGAGCTTTAATAGCATTTCCATCCTCCTTACAAATTATATTGATGCTTAATCCTTTTACTTATAGCGTTGATTTATTTAGATTAACTTTGCTTGGTGTTTCATATTATCCATTTTGGCTTGATCTAACAGTAACTGTTGGTTTTGGAGCATTATTGATATTCATTGGTGCAAGATCATTTAATAAGATGGAAGTTAGTCAATAGATAAATATTTTTTGTACGAGAGCTTAAGATTAGCAATTAGAATCAAAAATGAAACCAAGGGTATAAAATTGAATTCTGCAAGAATGATATTTAAATATTGGTTAAAATCGAGAAAAGATTTTATTCTAGAAATTAGCTTTTTGGCATTATCAACTATTTTCTATACTTTAACTCCTGTATTCATAGGTAGAATTGTGGGTAGTCTAGATCCTAATAACTCATTAAATACAACTATCTCTCAGTTAATTATCAATTTTCTTTTAGTAATCCTGTTTGCCTTTTTAACCTATATCTCAAATAGGGCTGCAAGATTAAGAGGAGCAGAGGTTTCATCACGAGCAATCTATTATCTTCGAAATGATATAAGTAATGCTATTTCGCGCCAATCTTTTTCATATTTTGATAAAACTGAAACGGGACAATTAATCGCAAGAGCGACCAGTGATATCGAAGAAACACAACAGATTTTTGGTTTTGGCTTAACTGTTGGTTTACAATCATCGCTCCAATTGATTGGAATCTTAATAGGATTTCTATTTTTCAATCTACAATTATCTGCATTCTTAATCATTACTTTCATCATTTCACTCAGTATATCTTATTATATCGCTAAAAAACTAAAACCTATCTTTTTAGAAACAAGAGAGAGTTTTGGTGAATTAACTAATACAATAAGAGAAAATATAATAGGAGCAGAGGTTGTGAGAATATTTAATACTCAGCAAAAAGAGAGATTAAAATTTTCAAAAAATAATAAAAGATTTTATAAGGCAAGTGTAGATTCTGTAAGATTTAATTCAATGTATATGCCTTTGATCTATGTGATAATAGGCTTTATGACGATTATCACCTTTTTCCTTGGGGGTATTTGGGTTATTGAAGGAACAATGGATTTGCAAACGATTATAACTTTGCAATCCTATATAGCAGCTCTGGGCTTTCCTTTAATGATGTTAGGCCAGATAATGTTAATCTATATTCAAGCAGATGCGGCATTAACACGTGTGAGGGAAGTACTCGAATCCTCTCCAGAAATAGAAGACCTACCTGATGCTATGCCAATTAAATTTGTAAATGGTGATATTGAATTTGATAACGTTTCATTTGGGTATATCCCCGATAATAAGATTTTAAAGGAAATTTCGTTTAAACTTCCTGCAGGCAAAACTATGGCTATTTTAGGTACAACTGGTTCAGGTAAGTCTACAATTATAAATCTTATTCCTCGTTTTTATGATATTAATGAGGGAAGAATAAGAATAGACCGTATGGATATTAAAAGATATCTTTTAAAGGATTTACGCCGTAATATTGGAATCGTATCTCAAGAAACCTTTTTGTTTAATAAATCCATATTTGAAAATATCGCCTATGGAAAAGAAGGAGCAAAGTTAGAAGAAGTAATAAATGCAGCTAAAATAGCAGACTTACATGATTTTATAATATCTTTACCTAAAGGATACGATTCTGTAGTAGGAGAACGTGGGACTCGATTGTCTGGAGGTCAAAAACAACGTTTATCCATTGCTAGAGCTTTGTTAATAAAACCTAAAATTTTAATTTTTGACGATTCAACTAGTTCTGTGGATGTAGAGACAGAATACAACATTCAAGAAGCTTTAGCGAGCATAATGAAAGACACTACAACCATCATTATTACACAGAGAATTTCTACAATCCGAAATGCAGATTTAATATTAATATTAGATAGAGGGCGTGTGGTAGGTTTTGGGAATCATCATGAATTAATTGCTTCAAATGTGTTGTATAAGCAAATTTATGAAACTTTATATTATAAACAAAAATCCAAAATTCAAACTGGGGTGTTAACTATTGAGTAAAAAGGATTTAAATAATGAGGAAGATAAAGAGATAATACAACCTAGTGCAAGTTCACGGCCCCGATTCTTCATGGAAGGGGAGAAATCAAAATTAATACACCCACGGAAAGAGTTATGGAAATGGATATTTTCTTATATAAAGCCTTTTCGCAGTAAATTTATGATATATTTAGTATTACTACTTATTGGTACGCTAATTTCTTCCATAACCCCTATAATTTCCGCAAGTATTATAGATAACGGTATTATAGCTAAAGATAGTTATTATATTGTTTTTATGAGCACTTTTTATTTTTCACTACTCGTTATCATGGCTATTGGTACTTATTACTCCCAATACGGAATGGGGAAAATATCTCAAAAAATTACTTTCGAAATAAGAAATGATTTATTCTTTAAGTTACAGGATATGTCCTTAAGTTATTTTGACCTACGTTCTTCTGGTGATATTATTTCCATCACTACAAATGACGTTACGCTTTTAAATCAGCTAGTCGGGGGGCAATTTGTTCAAATTATTTCCAGTATTGTCAGTTTAAGTCTTACAGTCCTTATCATGTATCTATTAAATGTATATCTTGCATTAATTTCTATGATTGTATTCCCAATCTTTTTTATTATCACATACTTATTTAGAAAAGTCGCTATGAATTTATTTAAAGAATCAAGAAAGACAATCGGGAGTGTTACATCCTCAATTCAAGAGAACGTTGCGGGAGCTAAAGTAGTTCAAGCTTATGGTCAGCAGAAGAGAGCTTCTAGTGAATTTGATAGAGCAAATACAGCAAATTATAACGCAATGCTTAAAATACGAAAATTTATGGCAACAATTTTCCCTCTAATTACTTTATCCACGTCAATTTTAACTGCAGGAGTATTATTGGCTGGTGGTTTCACGGTTCTTGGACATGTTACCATCTTAGGGATTCCGGTTACGGTTGGTGTATTGAGTGCATATATTTCAATATTAGGACAATTTTTTAGACCATTCATGACACTCATGCAAATCCAAGAAGTCACTGCGGCAGCTTTAGCGGCAAGTGATAGAATTTATACCTTATTGGAGGAAAAAGTGGAAATCCCTGATATAGATAATCCAAAAATAATAGAAAATGTAGAGGGAACAATTGAATTTGATTCTGTTAGTTTTGGATATAATATAGATGAGAATCAGTTGATAAATCTTGGATCAAAATCTAAAGAGAGAAAGCCAATCAAGGAAAAATCACAACTTAATTCAGGCAATCCAATATTACAAGAATTAGTAGGGATTATAAAATTATTTCCTCAGCCATATTCATCTTTCATATTGAAAAATGCGATTAACTTCCCTCAGAATTTAAGAGATAAGTTATTCATTAATTTAATGGGAAAGAAACCTGAACAGGTATCAGAAATCATTGATCATATTTTAGCAGAATTTGGGTATGCAATTCCAAATTCAGAGAGTGCTAGAAAGAATCCACAACTCAAAACAACATTTCCATCTGTGGATCAGCGTTCAGTCGATATAAAGTTACCAATTATTCCTACTGAAGCAATTTTACAAATGTCTAAGCTGCTTGAGAGCAATTTAAGGCGTAAAGGCTTATTTCAGCAAAATTCCGCTAGTGGATTGCAAAGTGAAGGGTCAGGAATGGTAAGTGGGGGAATAAATCAATTTTCTCCACAAAATATGACAAAGATGCTAGCTAGAATTAAAATTCCTGATGATATTTATGCTCAAATCCCAAAAATAGTTATTGATGCTATTGAAGAAGAGAGGAAAATTGTTCAACGTGAACATTCAACAGGTTTTGTTTTAAACGATGTTACCTTAGAGATTCCTAATGGAAAAACGATTGCTATTGTTGGAGAAACGGGAGCAGGCAAGACAACAATAATCAAATTAATCTCGCGCTTTTACGATATTAATAAAGGTAGTATAAAGTTAGATAGCGTTAATATTCGAGAGATAAGTAAAGAACAGCTTCGAAATTTGATTGGTTTGGTGCCTCAAGATGCATTTCTTTTTACAGGCACAATTAAAGAGAATTTACTTTATGCGTTTGATGAAATCACACCTGAAATAGAGAAAAAAATGTTAGAAGTTTCAAAATTTTTAGGATTACATAATTTTATTGAAGCTTTGCATAAGAAATATGATACAAAATTAAAAGAGAATGCATCCAACATATCTATAGGACAACGACAGCTTATTGCATTTGCAAGGGCGTTGATAACTGACCCTAAAATTCTAATTTTAGATGAAGCGACTTCTTCTGTAGATCCTTATACTGAAACCTTAATTCAAGATGCTTTGGATAAAGCGAGAAAGGGAAGAACAACTATCATCATTGCTCACAGACTCTCAACTATAAAGAATGCTGATCGTATCATAGTGTTAAGTTCCGAGAAAAAGGGGATAGTTGAACAAGGAACACATGATTTGCTTCTAAAACTAGACGGAAAATATAAACGCCTCTTAGAAATGCAACATCGAGATATTGAAGCCCAAAATTAAATTCTGATGACTAATGGTAATTCTATTTCATATATTAAGAAAATTAATTTAGCTTCTTTTAATTATTATATTAAAGAATTCTTAAATTAGGGAGATAAAAGATTTCTTATCTAAATTATTTAACAAAGAAAATATATTATCAAATAAAAGGTCCAGACATCGACAAAGCAATAATCTTCATCCATGGTTCTGGAGGAAACTTCGAAATTTGGAAAGATCAATTTAAGATTGATATTAATTATAAATTAATCGCATTAGATTTACCATCACATGGTAAATCAGATGAATTCGAACAGCTCAACTTAAACTTGTATACCAATGTTGTTAAAAAATTAATGGAAGAACTAAAGTTACGAGAAGTAATTTTAGCAGGTCATTCATTAGGAGGAGCAATCATTCAAAACTTATATCATCAATCACCTAATAAGATAACAGGGTTGATTCTAGTTGGTACTGGAGGGAGATTAAGAGTAAGTCCTAATATTCTTGATACTTTGAAATGTAATCATTTCAAATACTTAGAAACCTTATTTGTAGGAGCTTTTTCTCGCGTTACCAGCAAGGATCTTATTAAAAAGGCAACGGTTGAAGCATCTAAAGTTAGTGCTGAAGTCACATTTAATGATTTTTCTATCTGCAATAATTTCGATATGCTAGATAAAGTACATATGATTGAAGTTCCTTGTTTAATTATTGTTGGAAATGAAGATAATTTAACACCAGTCAAATATTCTGAATTTTTTCATAAAAAAATAGAACAGTCAATGATAAGCGTCATTCAAGATGCGGGACATATGGTTATGATTGAAAAACCTAAAGAAGTAAATAGTGCAATAAAGAATTTTATAAACAAATATTATAATTAAAAATTTATATATTGAAATGCGTCAATATACTTATGGTCCATTCAAATCAAGGCGTCTTGGTCTTTCTTTGGGGGTAGATATTTTACCAAAAAATAAACTTTGTACTTATAATTGTGTATATTGCGAAATTGGACCAACAAATAAAGTAGTTTCTCCTAAATATAGGATTAAAGCCCCTCCATCTTTTAATTATTCAAGAGAGTTAAAAGATATTCTGAAATATGTACCTCATCTAGACTCAATTACACTTGGGTATAATGGAGAACCGACTCTTAACGAAAATCTGTTAGATTTTTATACTATTACGAAGAACGTACGAGATTTACTAAAATGGGATAAAAAACCTCCACAAATAACTTTGTTTACAAATTCAAGTACTTTATATTCGGATGAAATTCGTGAAAGAGTTAAATATTTTGATTTAGTCTTAGCAAAATTAGATAGTGCCGTCGATGTTGATTTTCAAAAAACAAACCAACCTCACCAAGAATGTCCTAGTCTTGATGTAATTATAAACTCATTAGAAAAACTAAAAAGAGAAATGAAACCTAATAAATTAGCAATACAGTGCTTAATTTATAATTCAAATAGAAAAGATTTTATTTCTAATAACAATAATGAGAATATTAATCAATTAGCATATGCTTTAAAAAAAATAAGTCCAGATATTATACAAATTTATTCAATAGCAAGAATTCCATCAGAACCATTTGTATTTGCAATTGATGAAGAAAGAAAAAGAGAAATTGTAAAAATAATTAAAAAAACTATTAATAACGATTTAATAAAAATAGATTATTATTAATAACTAAGGAAAAAAGCTCAATTCTAATAAAAAAAGGATTAAAATGTATGAATATATTATAGGAGCAGATATTGGGGGTACTTGGATTCGTGTGGCGCTCTGCACAAAAGATTTAAAAGAGCAAAATATCAAAATTAAAATGCTTAACACCCCCAAAATTGATGAATTATCAATAAGTAAAACACTTTCCTCATTAATCACAAGCATCTTATATGAGAATGATTTAAGTAAAGAAGATTTAATTGGTATAGGAATCGCTACTGCTGGACCTATAGATATCAAAAAGGGAGAGATTTTTAATAATGCAAATTTGGGTTTTAAAGTAATTCCTTTAAAAGAACCATTGCAAAAAATCTTTACAGAAATTCCTATTTATATAATAAATGATGCAAACGCTTCAGCGTTGGGAATTCATTATTTCGAAGCCACAGAAGAAGAGAAGGATAATTTAGTTTATGTAACCATGTCAACAGGAATTGGCGGCGGCGTAATATGCAATGGACATCTTTTACTTGGAAAAGATGGTAATGCTGCGGAAATTGGACATGGTTTGGTAAATCCCCAAAGTAGTTTTCAATGCAATTGTGGGGCATTTGGATGCTGGGAAGTATACAGTTCAGGAACGGGAGTAAGGAATCGCGCTCTTGAAGCTATAAAAAAAACTAATTTAAGTTCAAAAATATTGATGTACATGATTGATAATGATTTAACGAAATTAACCGCTAAGGAAATTTTCCAAGCAGCTCGTGGCGCAGATAAGTTTTCTAAAAGTATTGTAGATCAATGCATCTATTTTACAAAAGTTGGAGTAGGTTTAATTAATAACTTTTATGATTGTAAAGCTATTTATTTTGGTGGAGCTATGTTAAAAGATCATGATCTCATATTACCGCCGATTATAGATCAATTTGAAAATGATGCTCTCTTGTTTACCATCAATCGCCCCCCTAAAATTAAAAAAACTAAATATTTAGAAAATATTGGTTTAAGAGGTGCCCTAGTTTTGGTGAAATATAAATTAGAAGGAAATCCAATTATTTCTTAAATTTTATTTGGCATTAAATTATGATAAAGGAGAATTTAATTTTTACTTTCAGTGGAATTAGGGGGGTTGTAGGAAAACATCTTAATTATGAAGTGGCAAAAAAATTAGCAATCGCTTTTGGTCAATATTATAAAGAGAATGAAAGGAAGATCATTTTAGGGAGAGATACTCGCCCAAGCGGAGAATATCTCGAGAAAGGTATAATTGAAGGACTAATTACTACAGGTTTTGAAGTAGTAAATGTTGGTATAATTCCTACTCCAGTTATCTTTCATGCAAAAACCATAAACAATATACCCGCAGGAATAATTATCACAGGTTCGCATAATTCACAAAAATGGAATGGAATTAAACTTCTTAATTCAGAAGGTTATTTGAGTAATGAGGATTTATCGAAGATTTCTAATCTAATGAAGACTATTTCGATAAAAGATTATAAAGTTAAAAGCTCAGAGATAAAACGAAAAACGACTTATTTCAATCCAGTTCCGCATTATCGAGAGGATTTAAAAAAATATATTGATTTTAAAACCTTAAAAGAGCGGAACAAGCTTAAAGTTGTAATTGACACCGGGGCAGGGGCTGGAAAAATAGTTACCCCCCAACTACTTCAAGAACTTGGATGTAAGGTTAAATTAATTAATAATGAATTCATTTTAAAAAGTTCCTTTCCAAGAGAGATTGAACCAGTCCGAAAAAATTTAAGGGATTTAATCATGGAAGTTTGGCAAGGAAAATGCGATATCGGATTTGCACATGATAGTGATGCCGATAGACTAGCAATTGTTGGTGACGATGGAACTTGCTATCCCGAAGACATTGGTTTAGCTCTCATCATGGACTATTATTTAAAAAATATTAATCAAGATAATGAAAAGATAATTTTCGTAACTAATTTAGCTTCATCTTTAATGTTTGAAGTTATTGCTGATACTTATAATGCTCAAGTTATAAGAACCCCTATTGGAGAAGTTTTCCTATCAAATGAGATAACCAAAATATTAAACAAAAATAAAGAAGCAAAGAGGCAAAGTTTAGTATTTGGCGGTGAAGGATCATGCGGGGGTATTATATTCCCATTATTTAATAATACAAGAGATGGAATCTTTGCAGCTGCGAAAATTATAGAAATATTGATAAAAACGGAACTAAAGGTTTCAGAATTAGTATCTAAGCTCCCAAAATTTTACTCTCACAGAAGATTAATTAATACTGACAATATTGATATAAGTTTTGTTATTTCTGAAACTAAACTAGCTTTAAATGAAGAGGGAGAGGAAGTTGTGCGAATTAATAACGATCTGAGATTTGGTCATGACAAAGAATGGTTTATTCTTATTCATCCATCAAATACTGAGCCAGTAATTCGGGTAATAAGCGAAGCAAAAAGTGATTCTTTAGCGAGAGTGTATTGTGAAGCAACAACTGAGTTAATTAAATTAATTATAAATCGAATATAGAGAATTTTATATTTTTGAAAAAAAAAATTAATCTTCCAGAACTTTCTTAATTTTGTAAGCTAATTCTTTTTTCACAATTTGAGCAATTTCTTCAATAGAAGCTTTTTTCAAATTTTTAACGCTCCCAAAGTGAGATAAAAGTTTATTTCTGGTTGAGGGTCCGATTCCTTTAACATTATCTAATATAGAACCGGTAATTTGTTTCTCACGTTGTTTTTTATGGAGTCTTACCGCAAATCTATGAGCCTCATCCCTTACTCTCTGAAAAAGTTTGAGGAGAGATGAATCTTTTGATAAAATAAGCGGGTCTTTTTCGTTTGGAAGGTATATTTCTTCAAATTTTTTCGCTAATCCAATTATTGGAATCCCATCTATCCCTAAATCCTTTAAAATAGTTATTCCTGCATTTAATTGTCCTTTACCGCCATCTACAAGTATGAGATCAGGTAATTCCAGATTATTTTCCAAAAGATAAGTATATCTTCTTCTAATAACTTCTTTCATCATAGCCACATCATCAGGGGTGGATTTTGACTTTATATTAAAATGTCGATAGTATTTATTATAAGGCTTTCCTTCTAGGAAGAAGACCATTGATCCTGTAGCATTAGTACCCTCAATATTAGAAATATCAAATCCTTCTATAATTCGAGGTATGTTATTTAAGTGAAGGAGTTTGGCAGCTTCTTCAAGTGCTTCTAGAACCTCATCTTTTTCTTTTTCTTTTATTTCTTCCATTTTTATTTCTTGTTGGACTAAAACTTTAGCATTCTTATTTGCAATTCGCATTAAACCAAATTCATTATTATACGGAGTTCGAATAAGAATGTTTGCCTTAAAATCCTTAAGAACTTCAGAAAAAACACTAATACCTTTATATAATTTGGGAACAACGATGTTATCGGGTAAATTTTCTGAAATATTTTGATAAAATTGTTCTATAATGGAAGGAAATAATTTGTCTTTACGAATAATTTTATCTTTTAGATCAAAAACAAATGAACTTTTGTTGAAGATCCTACCTTCTCTTATATGAATAATTATTAACGCTATATACTTAGTATCTTTATCTAAAAAATAGCTAATTATATCTTTATTTTCAATATTATTCGATAACACATTTTGGGAGGTTGTGGAATTATCTATTGCTTGTAATTTGTCTCTCCAAAATGCTGCAACTTCATAATTTTGTTTTTCCGAGGCTTTATTCATTTTCACCAAAATTTGTGTCTTAAGTTTCTCATTTTCTCCTTTTAAGAATAATTCAATCTGCTTGACATTTTCTAAATATTCTTCTTTGCTTATTGCTTGAATACAAGGGCCAGGGCATAATTTTAATTGAAAATAAAGGCAAGTCCTTGTTTTCGTTTTCATCTTTTTCTTACATGAACAATAAGGGAATATCTTTCTTAAATCCCTTAATATACGAGATATTTCCTTTTTATCAGTATATGGACCTAAATATATATTATCTTTAGAGTACTTTTCTGGGCCTCTAATAATTCGAATTCTAGGATACTCTTCTGAATAAAATATCGCAACCCAAGGATATGATTTTGAATCACGCATAATGACATTGAAGCGAGGTTGATGCTTTTTAATTTGAATATTTTCTAATAAGTATGCTTCTTTTTCATTTTCCGTAACGATATACTCAATTGAGGCGATATTTTTTACTAATTCAGTTATTTTCTCCTCATAATATGGATCATTATAATGAGTTTTAACAAAATACTGATTAACCCTCTTTCTTAAATTCAGAGCTTTGCCTACATAAATAATTTTATTATTATTATCGCAAAATAAGTAAACTCCTGGTTCGTTGGGTAAACTTTTTCTGGTAAGCTCCAAATTATTCATTAATTCAAGGTAAATCTAGAATTTTTAAATTTTTAATTTTTTTTATTATAAGTATGATTTTATAATCTCTATAATATTTAAAAGACTGTGAGAGTAAATGTTATTTGCTATTATTGAATATAAGCAGAATAAAGGTTAAAAAAAATTTTTCACAAAATTACTTTAGTTTGAATAAATTTAAATTATGTTTAAAAATAATTCTTAGATCCTTTTAATTAAGATGACAAGGATTAGAATATGCCCTCAATGTAAAAAACCAACTTTAAAAAATGCGGTTAATGTTTCTGGCTGGTTAGCACCAAATATGTTTGAATGCACTTCTTGTAAGTATATTGGTTCTTTCTATCTTGAAATAGATCCGGAAGATTATGAACTAGATCAAGATTCAAATAATAACATTAAAGATTCTAAAAAAATAGATTAACTTATTATATAAAAAAGTAGGAATTCAAACGATTTTTTATGAAGGAATTATTGAAAGAAGCTAAGAAAATAAAGTCCTTAGAGATACAAGGGGCAACTAATGTTGCCACTAGTGCAATTCAGTTTCTGAGCGATTATGCTCATAGAGTTGGTAAAAGTCTCACACCTAAAGAACTCTATGAAAAACTAATTGAAGCACGAGAAGTTTTAGTCCAAACCCGAGTGACTGAACCCGCTTTAAGAAATGGGTTAAATTTTATCTTACATAAAGTGGAAAAAAATGTAAGCACACATTCAATTAATGAAATATTAGAAATAATTTCAAACGGAAATGAAGAATTTAAGTTTGTAATAAAGAATGCTAAACAAAAAATAGCGGAAATTGGAGCAAGAAGAATCCCCGATGTAACAACTGATAATGAATTTTGCATTATGACTCATTGTCATTCTAGCGTAGTAAATGCGATTCTTTTAGAAGCAAAACAGCAAGGTAAAGATAATTTTAAAGTTATAGCGACCGAAACCCGACCTTTCTATCAAGGAAGAAAAACAGTTAAAAAGTTATTAGATGCTGGGATAGAAGTTATTCATGTTGTTGACAGCGCTATGCGTTGGGCAGTAAATCATCATGAAGTAGATTTAATCCTTATAGGAGCAGATTCCATAACTTCTGAAGGAACAATTATTAACAAGATTGGATCTAGATTGTTAGCTTTAGTAGCTCATGAAGAGCATGTCCCGTTTTATGTTGCATCTACCTTATTGAAATATAATCCTCAAACCTCTTTTGGTATTTTAGAAAAGATTGAAATGCGAGATCCAAAAGAGATATGGGAAGATGCTCCGGAGCGATTAACGGTATTAAATCCCGCTTTTGAGACCGTAAGTAGGAGGTATATAGATGGATTAATAACGGAAGCGGGGATATTTGCTCCAAGTTTTGTAAACTTTTATTTTTATAAATTATATCCTGAATTGGTGGAAAATAAATCTTAGCACCTATTAAAAAAGTGATATTAAATGAAATATGAAGATTTTCTGGATTTAGATTATAAACCAAGCAAGGAGGACCTTATATGTTTGTTTAAGATCAAACCTGCAAAAGGATTCTCAGTTGAGAAGGTTGCTATTAGGGTTGCTGCTGAAAGTAGCAACGGGACATGGACAGCCCTTAGAATTCCAAACCACATTATCAAATTAAGTGCAAAGGTATATAGCATTGATGGAGAATATGTTAAAATTGCATATCCTAATGACTTATTTGAAGAAGGAAATATGCCACAAATTTTAAGTTCTATTGCAGGAAATGTATTTGGGATGAAAGCTTTAGATGGTTTAAGGCTCATTGATGTGAAGTGGCCCTTAAATATTATAAGATCTTTTAAAGGTCCTCAATTTGGTGTAGATGGAATAAGAAAAATTTTAAAGATAGAGAAACGTCCGATTACAGCCACAGTTCCAAAGCCTAAAGTTGGTTATTACGCTGAAGAACACGCTCAACATGGATATGAGATATGGTCAGGCGGGGTAGATCTTCTTAAGGACGATGAGAACCTCTCAAATCAGAAATTTAATAAATTCGAAGAGAGGCTTGAATTAAGCATGAAAATGAGAGATAAAGCTGAAAATGAAACGGGAGAAAGAAAAAGTTATTTAATAAATATAACCGCTGAAGTAGAAGAAATGAAAAAGCGGGCTCGATTGGTAAAAGATTATAACAACGAGTATATTATGATCGATATCTTTACCACTGGTTGGTCATCTGTGCAGACAATACGGGATATTTGCCAAGACTTAGGATTGGCAATTCATGCTCATCGAGCATTTCATGCTGCATTCGATCGGAATCCTGAACATGGCATTTCTATGAAGGTACTTGCTGAAATAGCTAGAATGCAAGGGGTTGATCAACTTCATATAGGAGGATTAGGGAAATTAGCGGGAGGAAGAACCGAAGTAAAAAATAACTATATTAAATGTTATTCGGATTCAAATGTAACCGATTTTGAAATGCTTGAACAAGATTGGTATGGAACAAAACCTGTATTTAGTGTTTGTTCTGGGGGTTTACATCCGGGAATTATGCATAGATTGATGGATCTTCTTTCGACGGACATAGTCATTCAAGCAGGAGGAGGAGTTTTAGGCCATCCGGAAGGTACGCAAAGCGGCGCTAAAGCATTAAGACAAGCAATTGATGCATATATGAAAGAGATAACTGTAAAAGATTATGCTAAAACCCATCAAGAATTAGCTCAAGCATTAAAGTTATGGGGAGATGAAACTCCTATTTGATAAGGATTAATTTTTAAATAATTAAAGTTAAAAATGGAAAAAATTTTATTATAGGTTTAATTTAACTACAGAGTGATTATTTTATGAGTAATGCAGAAACTAAACGTTTTATTATTAATGTGAAAGACTTGAGTTTAGAAAAAGAGCAACACGTGGAAGATTTATTAAGGTTTTTAACAGAACAATTACCTCAAATAGAGCTATCCAGAACAGCAAACGAATTGGAGGTTATAATCCCCCATAGTATGTCTAAAAGAACACTAAAGCTAAGATTGAAAAAATTTCTTCATCAAAAAAACATTAAGGATCAATTTCGTCCAATTTCTTATAGAACTGCAGATCATGAGGGCTATATGATTAAGGAAAGAAAAGCTATGGAATTATCGTATTATTAATCCTTTTTTTAGTTATATAATTGTAGAATGAAATAATGTTAGTTCTAAAGTGTCTCATATACAAATTAATATTAAGAGTTTTGAAGATTTAATTAGGTGTGTACACCTTTCAAGTCATTTGGAGCTATTCGGTTGGCCGAAAATTGGAAATGTACATAGAACAAGAAACTTTAAAAATACAAAATATGAACATTTCTTAGCAGGAATAGTTGCTATTCAACCGAATTTTATATCTTTAATTGACAGAGTAATCGAGAGTGTAAAGAATATAGAAGATGACCTAAGTTTTATCAGATTAGGGTTATTCTTCAAGAACGCTGCTGAGGATATGATGAATTGGCAATCAGGGGGAAACGTTATATTGGGGCACATTCTCATCTTAGCACCTCTTGCCTCTGCTGCAGCAATTAGTATTAAATTAGGATTTACTTCTATTAAGGAGTTCAAGATGGTAGTTGAGAAAGTGATAAATGACGCTACGTTAGAAGATACGATAAATTTATATGAGGCAATACGAATTTGCAACCCGGGGGGTTTAGGCAATATTACCAAGTATGATGTATATAACAATCAATCCATCAAGCAACTTAAAGAAGACAATATAAGACTGAAAGAGATTTTTCAATTTTCGATGCATTATGACTTAATTAGCCAAGAATATGTTTCTGGATTTGAGATTATAATTAATGAAGGTTTACCATACTTTTTCGAAATGTTTAATAAAACTAAAGATTTGAATATCTCCATTGTAAATACGTATCTAAAGCTACTTAGCGTTCATCTTGATACTTTAATTATTAGAAAAGCTGATAAGAAATCTGCTATATATATATCTAATTTGGCCTTAAAAATTCTAAAGCATAATGGTATTTTAACTAAAAAAGGATTAAAATTAGCATTGAAATATGATGAAAAGATACAAAAAGAGAATGGTAGGTTAAATCCAGGAACTACGGCAGATCTTATTGCAGGTATCATTTTTTGTGCGTTAATTTTTGGCTTAAAAATATGATAGAAAACTATTTGATTTTAATTCGCATTATGTATATATGAAAAATTAATTGAAAATATCTTCTTGAATGAATATGGAATTTTGTAACGATTGTGGAAGTATGATGCTTCCATCTAAATTAAACGGGAAAAAAGTGTTTAAGTGCAAGTGTGGTGCAATTAAACCATTTTCTGAAACCTATTCTGATTCTTATAAAATTAAAACAACTATCGAGCATCCTATTCGGGATGAAGTTATTAATATTCAAAAAGTTTTAGATTGGAAAGAAAAAAATCTGCGAACTACAATCAAAAACTTTAAATGCCCCAAATGTGGTTATGATAAAGCACATTTAGAGACCCGGCAAACCAGAAGAGCAGATGAAGGCATGACTCATTTTATCACTTGCCTAAAATGTGGAAAAATGAAAAAGATTGGTAGTTAAATGTCTGCATTATTCCTTGAGTTTATTTATCAAGTCCCTTAAAGAAGTTTCCTCCAGAAAAGTTATTTTTATCATTTTTGTTTGACTTTTTATTCCAGAGATAATTTCAATTTGGTTTGAGTTAATCTTGAATTTTGTTCTAAATAGCTCAACTAATTCCTTATTAGCTTTATTCTTACTAGCTTTAGAACAAAGCATTACTGAAAGAAATGAATCTTCCTCTGTGAATCTTTGTATTTTCTGGACTTTTGAATTCGGTTTAGCATGAATTTTTAGAATAACATCCCTATTAGAGATTTTTTGGAAAAAACCCATGATATTCCCCTATAATATTATCTAAATTATGTGATCCACTTTTTCTCTCAATATATTAAATGATGGTTTAGATAATCTTAATCCTCCCGCTAGTTTATGGCCTCCACCAGTTCCGCCTAATTCTTCTTTTATTCTATTTATTATTTCATTCACTCCCATTTTATTATTTTGCAAATATTCACGGGAACATCTTATACTCAGTTTTATCATTTGCGTCTTTTTTTCAAGACCTCCCAAAAATACCATTTTATTTGGGGGAAGAAGATTATTTACTGTAGAAAAACTAGCAGTATCAGACCAACTGCTAGGTGTAATTTTACCATTTCCTGCATCAATAAATACTGCTTTTTCAGTTTCATAACGAGGCAAATCCTGGGAAAGTAACCTCAAATTCTTAACTAATTCGGCAATATACTCATTATATATCGTTTTAGCATATCTAGTTATCGATTTTTGTTGTATTATTGAAAGAGCAGCACTAATATTTTTAAATGAGAGAATGTTTAATAATAAAGCGTGTTCAAATACAAATCTTAATAATCCTTGTTTTTGAGGTAGAAGCGCATAAGTCCCAATAGGGATTTTTAGTTGATCTGAAATGCTTTCAATTTCAGATTTTTCTAAATCAATTAGCTTTTTAGTAGGATTTATACCTAACTCATCTAAAGTAGATTTTATTTTTAGGTCAGGTTCACCTCCACAACCTTTTATATAAGGTAAGATACTATGCTTCAGTCCATCTTTAATATTCTCATGCATTCCTCCGAATAAGGCTAATCCTTCATTTTCTTCAATAAGTTGTTCATTAAGTATTTCTTGATAGATCTCTCTATTAAAAGATTGAAGTTTATCCATTGACTTTAATGAGTCACCAGCGATTCCAATGATAGTTAGCCATCCTTGCTTGGTTATTGAAGCTTTAATTCGCTTTGAAAACATATAGGTTAAACAAGCTCCTGCTATATGCTCTAATCCATCATACCCATAAGTAGTAGGATTCACAAAAATAAGATTATCTGGAAGCTTTTGAGTATTAATATTAACATCTACTTCATGATGGTCAAGAATAAAGAAATGTTCCTTCCTTTTATTAATTATTGGAATAAGTTCAGAAAGTGTAGATCCAACATCTGTAAATATGAAAGCAGTTTTATTATTTTGTACCTTAGGTAGAATTCCATTAAGATAATTGGTCCAGGAACTAGATCTATTATATATAAAATAATCGTATTCAATATTTATTTTATGGAGTAAATTTTGAATAAGTTGTAAACTGCTTATTCCATCAGCATCATTATGGGATATTGCAATTACTTTTGAATAACTATTTTTCGCATGATCCGAAAATAAGTCAACAGCATTATCAAGAGCTTCTAAAAATCTTTTTTCGCTAGGGTTTTGAGTCATATTTATCGTAGATCACTAATTTTAAAACAGCTACATAATCTATTGATCAAAGGTGTTGGAATCTCACTGAATTCAACTTCTTTCTTAATTATAACGTGACTTTATAGCTTTTTATACGGTTTTAATAGCTCTTTTAAGTAAAATAAACATATATTCAATAAATTTAAATATTACTATCAAGTGAAAACATTACACAATACTAAAGAAAAATTTAAAACATTAAGTAAAATTAATTAATTTTATTTAATTTTGTGTTGTAAAGAAGAGATTCTCAAAGATAGATGATGTATAAAAAATATAGGAAAATTTTAAACTTACTAATTGTAATATTTGTTGTTGTTCTTCCTATTTTCCTCAGTTTATACCCAAATTTTAATTATTTTCCTTTTGAAATAAATAATAATAATATTATATTTGAGCCTAAACTAAATAGTTTTTCTAAAGAAGATTATAAACCTATTTTGGAAACTCAAGAACATGGTTTAGGTAATATTAATCTTACAAGATTGAATTTTAATGAAATGGGGATTGTAAACTATTCTATAAAATTTCCAGAATTGGATGATGATTTGCTCTCGGGGGCATTAGATATAATTTATTATGAAACGTCTTATATTGAAACCGTTCAAATTGCTCAATTTAATAATTTAGATGATACTGTAATAGAATCTAATAAAATAGTTATTCTAATGAACGAAAGCATTAGTGTAGAATACAATAATTCAATTCAAAATTCAGAAGGATTTTTGATATACAATCTCAGGCTCTACCCCCGTGAATTGAAGCATCTTTTAGTTCAGAATCAATCATCATCTATTATTGAAGAGCTTAATAGTGAAGATTATTCCTTAGATTCGGATGGTTTTATTAAATTTGGATATAAGAATTATTTTAAAGCCAATTCTCACAATTTCTCAATGTATCTCATTTTTGAATATACTTTAGAGCTTGAAAATTGGCACATTATTCAGGATTCAGGGAATATATTACAGATGACTAGTTCTCAACACACATTTAGTCCAAGTTTTACTTATGAGTTTGCATTATCTGGAACTAAATATTTTTCTAATCTAACGTTGATACCTGTACCTGCTACAAATCTAGAGGTTGAGTTGATTCTTGACCCATTTGATAAGGATTTATTTTTTGACCACCACCTTTCGATTGATGATAAAGAAGTAAATGATTTTTTGGAATCCGATAATAGGCTAAATTTTACGATGTCCGCTGGGTTTAAAATGTTTCAATTAAGTTTTAAAGTCAATTTCACTATGATGTTTATAGATCCCGTTGATTTTACTTGGGCTATCGATAGATTAGTGGAGAGCCGTAGTATACGGGAAAGAATATATCTTCCTTCTATAATTTCAGGACCCCAATATATTTATTTAGAAAATGTGACCTTTATCGAGAATACCATTACTATAGATCAAGTTGTAGGTAATTATTCGATTTTTAAAAGAGATATCAATTATTTTGATGTTATTGTCTCAGTTTCTCAACAATCAGTAGAATATAGCCTAATTTTTACTCGAAACGCTGTAAAAAGAAAGGGTTTACGGTTGTTTATTCCCTATATGATTGCAGGAGAAACTAATCCATTTGTGTTAAAATATAGTGCAACAAACGATCTTAGAATTATCTTAACAGATAATATTAATATGCCCTTGGTTGGAAATAGAATAGAATTATATTATTATGAAAAATTATATGGAACTTATATTTCAAACGATTTGAACCAACCAATGGCTCCAGCTTATTCGAATGAAAATGGAGAGATAATAATTGAAAACGTGCCTAATGGTAATTATACCGTGAAAGTTTATCAAAATGAGCGATTGGTTAGGGAAGAATTAATTAATACTTTTAGTCTTGTTAATATCATAAGGTCAAATGTTATACATTTTCCTCTTTGGATTATAATTTTTGGAAGTATTAGTGCTATATCAACATTTATTGGGCTTATATTTTATTTTAATTATAAAAAACGTAGCTAGATTGCGTTGATCGTAATTTTTATTGATCAAATCGAGAATTTCTTGAGTTTTTTAGCAAAAAGAATAATGGATGAAATTTTCTATGAGATTAAAGATGTTAAAAATCAATCAGATTTATCTTTGGATATAAAAAAGGAAGTAATTTTACATTTTCTTGCTAAAGCTGGTGATACTTTAATACTATATGAAACAAAACAAACTATTTCTAAAGCAAATAATGAAGATATAAATAAGGATGTAATTGAATCCATTCAAGCTATATTTAGCCAAGTAGATCCTTCTCTAAAATTAATTAATGGCAAAATAAGAGAAATTTTCTTGTCCTATTCTCACTAATGTATAAAATAAGGGTTATTTATGGTTGAGTATTTTACCATACCCGATTAATCGATAACGCCGATTTATAATTCTAGAGATGGCAAATATAAAATTTTCTGGAGGGCAAATAGGAGGATTTAAACTTAAGATAAAGGAATTTTTTAGTATCTTAGTTACAATACCAGCTGTTTTTTCAGTTCCTATGACCAACAATAATTTTTCATTATGTTTTAATTGTTGCACTTTCATTTGTACCTCTGCTCCTATTACTCTATCAAGTAAATGAACTTCAAGCTCAACTTCAGATATAATTTGAGGTAGAGTATCAGGTTTTCCAACTAAATGACCAATTAAAGAGTCTCCTTTAGTTAACGCAGGATCTAGCTTTGTTCCCAAGCCTATTAGACCACCAGGGTTAGCTTCTTCAAGTAAATTATTTCCCTGACTGATGCTTATTACTTTGGTTTTAATTGGAGAGTATAAATTTTTGGTTCTTAAACCAGGTTTTATTTCTATCTCTTCACCAACCTTTATTTTCCCTTTTAATACGGAACCACCAATAACGCCCCCCTTCAATTTCTCTATCTCTGTACCGGGACGATTAATATCAAAAGAACGTGCTACTAAAAACTGAAATTCTTCCTTATCTTTTAATTCTGGAGTTGGGATTACCTCTTCAAAAGCTCGGACTACTAAATTTATGTTTGCACCAAAAACAGCAGAAACAGGTATAATTGGAGCATTTTCAGCAACAGTTCCTTTTATGAATCTTTTTATTTGCATATAATTCTCTTGTGCTTGTTCTTTAGAAACCGCATCAATCTTATTTTGGATTATAATTACTTTTTTAATTCCTGCGATGTTTAGTGCTGCCAAATGTTCTCTTGTTTGTGGTTGAGGACATTTTTCATCAGATGCGATCAACAAACAAGCTCCGTCCATTAATGAGGCACCACTAAGCATAGTTGCCATTAAAATTTCATGTCCCGGAGCATCTACAAATGAGATATTTCTTTTGAATTCTAAGGTTTCTAAACATTTTGGGCATGTAAATTTAGGTTGACCTTGTTCTTTTTCTT
>Ga0180438_10000853_pt1 | contig 55788 bp, 54 predicted proteins | sample SS_ome_12_FD_132455 | JGI IMG/M metagenome (GOLD analysis project Ga0180438, IMG submission 132455) | Hypersaline lake sediment archaeal communities from the Salton Sea, California, USA - SS_3_D_2 metaG | ecosystem: Environmental > Aquatic > Non-marine Saline and Alkaline > Hypersaline >... | reverse complement strand
GTACTGTAGCACCTGCCGGCCGACGACGATCAGCAGGACCAGCATCAGCACGCCCAGGATGCCCGCCTTCATCGGGTTCCGCTTGACCTCGTCGATCAACCGGTCCCTCAGGGCTTCCGTCTTGGCAGGTATTCGAGCCATGGCCGCCTCGCTAGCTCTCGATAAAGTAGATGTTCATCAACACTTCGACGCTCAGCTTGTCGGGGTCGCCGACCGTCGAACCGCTGCCGCTGCGGAGGACCAGCTTCTGCACCCGTGTCAGCCGCTCCATGTCCTCCAGCCGCTCGAGGAATCTCGCCAGCGACAGGTACGACCCCTGGAACCGCAGGACGATCGGGAGCGTGTGGAACAACTCCGCCTGCGTCGGACTGCCCGGCTCGATGACCTGGTTGGCCAGCGTCCCCTGCTCGAGGTTGCCGCTGATCTCCCGGAGGAAGCCGCCCAACTCCTTCTGCTGGGGCAGGCGGCGGTCGAAGTTGCTGTAGAGCTTCTTCATCTGCTCGACCTGCCCGACCAGCTTCGGCACGGCCGCCGTCTGCTCGGCCGCGTTGGCCAGCTTGAGGTTCTCGCGGCTGATCTCGGTTCGCAGCCCGTTCAGCTCACGCTGCTGCGGCACGTAGAAGACCGCCGTGCCGACCCCGGCCGCCGCCAGCAGCAGGCCGATGACGATCAGATTGTCTCGCATTGCCTGTGACACGAACGTCCCCTTCGTCGGTCTACCTTGACACGTAACAACTGGCCTGGAACTGCCGGGCCTGCCGCGAGCGGACGGCCACCGTCCGCGCGTAACCCATGTTGACGTCCTCGAAGACGCTGCTGGCCGACAACTGCCCGATGAAGTTCGCCACGTCAACGTCCGTCGGCGCGATGCCGGTGATCACCAGCCGGACCCGCTTGGTGCTCGTCTCGGCCGGGACACCCCGTCGGGCGACGGCCCGGCCGGATCGCCGGACCCCGCCGGGCGACCGCACGGGCGTCTTGATCTCGACGGTCTCCATCGTCAGGCTCGTCAAGGCCATGCTTTCGGGCATGATCCGCTCCAGCTCGATCAAGACCTCCAGCGTGCCGGCCCGCCGACCCAGCTCCTCCTCGATCCGCTTCTTGATCATCAGGTCGGCCAACTGATCCTGGAGCGAGTCGAGCAGGTGCTGTTGCTCCCGGGCGTTGTTGCTTCGCCCCGCCAGCATGGCCCGCTCGGCCCGGGCGGCGGAGATGCGTCCCTGGAAGACGTAGCCCAGCCCCACCAGCGCCGCCAGGCAGATCGCCACCAAGTACCCCTGCAAGACCAGCCTCTGCCGCCTCGCCCGCCGGGCCTTGATTCGATCAGGCAGAAAGTCGAGATGTCTCATCTTTGCCCTTTCGCAAGCTCCGCTCGAACTCGGCGCAGCGGAAGGCCAGCCCCGCGCACACGCTCCATTCCGCCAACACCCCTCGCCGGTCGGACCCGAAGTCCACGCCCGACGTGTCGATGCCCTTCAGCGGATGCCCGATCCGGCAGTCGACGCCCAACTGCTCGCCCAGCAGGTGGGCCATCGCCGGGTCGTACGCCTGCCCGCCGGTCATGATGACCCGGCGAGGGCGAACGCCCCGAAACGTCACCGAGCAGTAGCGAAGGCACAGCGCGATCTCACGGGCCAGTTCCTCCACCTCGCCGCGAACGGCGTCGAGGATGGTCCAGCCGACCGAGTCCGGCCCGTCCTCCGGCTGGCCCTGTTCGTCCGTCTCGCGGCGCCGATCGGCCCGGTCCCGCATGATCTGGGTCCGCAGGTCGGCGGCCTCGTCGTGGGGCAGGTTCAACTGGCGGGCGACCGCGTCGGTGAAGTTGCGCCCGCCGATGGGGATGCTCTTGATCAGCACGACCTGCCGGCCCCGCGCGACGACCACCTTGGTCATGGTGTGGCCGAGGTCGACGACCACGCTGATGGCATCCTCGTCGGCCTGACGGCGAAGCAGACGTTCGAACGGCCGAAACACCGCCAACGGCTCGGCGTCGATCAACTGCGGGCGAAGGGGCAGCTCGGCCAGCATCGACAGATGCGATTCGATCACGTCGCCCGGCGCGGCCAGGATGATCAACTCCTGGTACGAGTCGACCCCCTGCCGGATCTGCCCAGCCCGGAGGTAGTGAAGCTGGTCGGCGGCGAACGGCTGGCCGAAGCGCTCCTCCGCCTCGTACCGGACCGCCTCGTCCAACTCGTCGGCGGGCATGCTCTGGAGGCGGACGTTCTTGATCTTCAGTTGCCTGCACGGCAGGGCCGAAACGACCCGCCGCCCGCGGAAGCCCCCCTCCCGCAGCAGCTCCCGCACCCCTTGGATCGTCAGCTTCCGCCGTTCGGCCGGATCGTCGCCCGCCAGCGGCGGGAACGGCCAACGCCCGCACGCGGTGACCGCCACGGCCTCGCCAACCTGACGCATCTGGAGCATCTTGATGCTGTCGGTACCGATGTCCAGGGCGATCGGCCAGTGTCTGTTCCGAAGCAGTTGGTTCAGCATGCCCCTGCGATTCCTATCAAGGCCCGACTTGCGTAACTGTCACCATTCCGGTTACGGGCGCCACGTCGACTCGGTAAACGGTCGATCCGGCCTGCACCGTAACCGAGCCGCCGTTGTCGGGCGATCCCAGCTCGTCGAACGCAACCTTCTCGCCGCCTCCAAAGCTCGCCGAAACGACGTCGACCTGGTCGAAGTTTTCCTGCCCCTGAAAACCGACCACGTAATCCTCCTTAGTCATCGGGTGTTGGAGGACGCCACTTGTCTTAGAAGCCAGATCGTATGATTCCGTCACAATGTCGAAGCTCACCTCGATCAGCTCCTGAGTCGTGATGGCCACGTTCTGGGCGTACTGGAGGTCCGTGGCGATGATCCGGGCCGCCGAGATGGCCTGGAGGTCCCCCGTGCCCGACATCATCGGGATGACGGCCATGCCCGCGATCGCCAGGATCACCACCACCACCAGCAGCTCGATGAGGGTGAACCCTCGCCGCCGATCACTTTGCCTTGCGCCGAGGCGCCGGTTTGGCCACTGCATCTTTCCCGTCCTGCTCGATCTGGACCTTTGCCTTGCCGCTCTCGAACAGGCTCACCAGCCGATCGAGCTGCTGCGTCTGCCGGTCGAGGGCGTCGACCATCTGCTTGCGCTGCCGGCCCGCGTTGGGGAGGATCCCGTTGTCAGCCGCCCGGAGGCCGTCGGGCCCCGGCACGCCGTCCGTCCACAGGCCGGCGATCAGCACCGTCAGAAGCACGGCGATCACCGTCAGGCACACCTGCGTGTACCGATCCACCCGAAGCTCAATCCGTTTGTGATGTCCCATCGCACTGTCTCCTGTCAGATGGCCCGGGCGGCGGCGGCACTCACTGCCATGAGAGCACTCGCACGGACGCCATCCGAGCGTTGCAAAGATCGCGCAGCTCCGAGCCGGACAAGGCCCGCTGGAAAACGGCCACCTCGTCGATCGTGCCGTGAAACGGCCGGCTCGTCTCACTATCCGGACTGCCCCCGATCCACGCCGCCACGCCGCTGTCGACGTCCACGTCGCCGACCTTCGGCCTCTGCCCCACGCTCTCGCCGTTCTTGTAGAGGGTCATCTTTGTCCCGTCGTACGTGGCGGCCGCCATCGTCCACCGCCCCGTGCTCAGCGCGCCGCCGCCGGCGATCAACGTCGCCGTCGAGCCGTTCGCCTTGAGGCGGAAACACAGCCTGATCTCGTCCTCGTACCGGATCGTGCCCAACATCCAATAGTGGTCATCGGCCACTGTCCCGGCCGACTTCGAGATCAGTCGAGCATTATTCACCGAAAAGTCGTCCGCCTTGAACCACACCAGGAAGGTCGCCGCGGCCCCGCTGAGGCCGTGGACGTTGCCCAGCTCGACGTGGTCGTCGGTCCCGTCGAAGCCGGCCGCCTGATCGAGGTCGCCGGCGATCGCGCCCGGGCGGGCGAGTTGGACGCCGCATTCGTACTGCCCCGGGTTGCGCCCCGTCTGGTCGTTGGCTGCCGTGCCCCCCACCTCGCCCAGCCGCCAGTACGACAGCGGCCCGAGCGCCATCAGCCGGTTGCGGTAGTCGTTGGACAACTGGATCCGCGCGCGGCTGGTGCGGGTCATCCCGTTGGCGGTGGCCTTGGCCGCCAGCACGTACGTCAGCGGAGCCGGGTCGGGCTCGGTATACAGGACGTAGGAATCGCCCGTGCCGTCGGCGTAGAACGGCCCGGCGGAATCGTCCGCCGTTCGGCCCGCCAGGGCGTCCGAGCCGGTCCGCAGCAGGAACAGGCCGTGCTGTAGGCCCGACTCGGCCAGGTACCTCGCTCGCGAGGCCCCCAGCAGGTTCTCCGTGCTCGCCAGCTTGACGGTGGTGACCGACAGATAGCACATCCCCAGGATGGAGGCGACGACCACCATCACCAGGACCAGCATCATGGCCACACCGCGTTGTCTGATTGCGATCCTGCGCATTGGTTCCTCGGGCCGTCGGTTCGGCCGCCGTACTACGGATTGGCGTCATCGCCACCGACTTCGGTGGCGCTCAGGACGTACGTGTCGTTGTCCCACCCCACGTAGGCGGTCCTGTGTGCCCGCAGCGTGGCGGCCCCGCTGGTCTGAGCGACCCGCGCGCCGCTCCCGATCGACAGGCGGAAGCTCACCAGGCGCGTCATCGGGGTCGGCTCGTCGCACCGCACGGAGAACGCCTGGACGTCCCGGGCCAGCACCCGCCTGGCGGCGTACTGGGCAAACATGTCCAGGACGGTCTCGTCGTTGGCGGCGGCCTGGATCACGTCGGCCAGCGACATCTCGATGTCGATGGCGCTGCGGCTGGCCTCGCTCATCTCGGCGGGCAGCGAGAGGGCCAGCTCGAACAGCTCGTCGGTGACGGGGTCGTAGTGGATTTCGACGAGCTCGGAGAGATTGATCTGTCCGTTGTCGTTGTCGTCGCAGGCCCAGACGACCAGCGAATCGTCCGTGCCCGCCGTCACCAGCAGGGCCCTGCGCAGCGTCTGCTGGAGCCGCACCGACGCGACCCGCCCGGTCTGGAGGTGCCGGTAGTACTCCTCGCTGTGCTCGTTGAGGCTCGACAGCGAGACCGCCACCCCCGTCGCGGCCAGGCCGATCACCGCCGTGATCGACACAGCCATGACCAGTTCGGCCAGCGTGAACGCCCTTGCCGTCCAGCGGTTCATCTTCTCCTCCGCCTGGCCTGCTACAGCCAGTGGACCAGCCGGGTCAGCGTGATGATCGGCCGGCCCTCGTGGCGGACCTCGACCGTGACCCGAAGCAGCGGAACGTCCCGGGACGTGTCTTGCCCCGCGACGTAGACATAGTCGGCCCCCACGTGTCGGCTGAGCCCCTCGATCCCCGGATCGGTGATCAGGGCTCCTCCCGCGTCTGTCAGCGTGCCGGGCGCCTCGGTGTAGCCGTCGTAATCGTCGATGGCGTCGAAGTCGCGCCGCTCGCGCTCGTCGCTTTCGGGGCCGAAGTCCGCCTCGTCCTCCGGCTCATTGTCCGCGTCGTCGGGTTCCTCGAACGCGCGGTGGAGGATCTCCTCCATCATCTGCTCGGCGACGCTGGCGGCGAGGCTGCGGCGGGTCTCGACCTGTTGCATGCGGACCCCGGCGGCGAAGGGCACGACGAGGGCACTGACGGCGACGGCCAGGACCACCGCCGCCAACAACGCCTCGATCAGCGTGAACGCCTTTCCGTGCTTCGCCGCCAAGGTCCGCCTCGTTGCTCTCAATAATCGTAGTACGCCTTGCCGTTCTCGTCCGTGCCCGTGGCGTCCGACTTGAACGTCAGGGTCGATGCCTGGTAGACCCAGCCGTGCTGGCCGGATGCCGCCGCCGGCAACGGCGCGCCGTTGTCGATCATCAGCACGTTCGCCTTGTCGTTGACGGGGTTCTCGGGCATCTTTCTCATGTACGGCCCGTAGCCGTTGGTTCTCTCGGTGATGTGTGCGGCAAAGACGGCCTCATCTGGCGTCTGCGTCGGGTCGAGCCCCGGATAGCCCGGGGACACGCCTCGATGCTGTCCCTTGAAGACCACCACCTGCGTGCGCATCAGCCGCAGGTTGTCAGCAAGCATCGAGGCCTTGGCCGTGGCGGTGACGTTGGAGAAGTTCGCCAGCACGATCGCCGCGACGACTCCGAGGATCACCACCACAATGAGGATTTCGACCAACGTAAAGCCTCTTTGCGGTTTCATGGTTCGGCCCGTCCGATCTGAGATTGACGCTCCACAAAAATGGACGCCCCGGTTGGGGCGGTCGCAAAGCAACGGCCCCAACCGGGTTGTCCCGACGACCAGCTTTGGTGGCTCCGCCCAAAGCGGCGGAGCCGTGCCGCCACCGATCAATAGTCGCGATAGTCGATGTGGTTGGCGCCGAACTTCCCGACGGCCGGGTCGAACCACCAACCCTCGGTCCCCGCGATCGGGGCATCGCCGTTGGCGTCCAGCGTGACCTCTCGGACCGTCCGGTCATCGTTCATGAACGGGTTGGCCGGGAACTTCTGGATGTACGGGCCAAGCGTTCCGCCGGCCGTGCCGTCAGAGTTCGTCTTCGTCTGAAGCTGCGTCAGGAAGTTCGCCGCGCTGAAGTTCGCGCCGAAGCAGCCCGGATACGTGTCCAGATGCTGCACCTTGAACAGCTCGAGCTGGCTGCGGACCGTCTGGAGGTCGCTGACCAGCGCGCTCTTGCGGGCGTCGTTCGATGCCTCGGTGAACTGCGGGATCACGATCGCGGCAAGGATGCCGAGGATGATCACGACGATCAGAATCTCAACCAGAGTAAAGCCTGTCTTCTTCATGGGATTCGCCTCCAACCTCTCTGTCGGTTCGGCCCTGTGGGCTCGGAACCTCCCGATTCTTCTGCCTCCGTGCGGGTGTGCGCCCTCTGCCGGGGACGCGGTTCATCATGCTGCGTGTTCTATCTCTTAGCTTCGCCTTCTTGCGAAGTTTCTAGCCCGGTCATCGAGACTCGCGGCTTCGGACGGAACGGTCGGATCTCCCCTTGTTGGGCTCACCTCCTCTCGGGACGACCACACGTAGAGTCCTGCCGGGCTGCTTGATTCTCTCCCGGAAACCTGCGCATCCGGCCGGTCGGTCACCACCGACACTCGACACTATCGACCGGTTTCGCGGGGGGCTTGACTAAGCCGATCTGGAATTGTCCACGCGCCGCGGAAGAGGCACCGAAAGAGGCGTTACGACCCGCAGAACAGGTCGAAACCGGCGAATGGAATGCCTTCACCGTTCCCTTCGGCAGCCAGGCTGTCCCACTTATCGGGACCCACGGCTTTGCGCTCCAGACCTCGCTTGGCCCGGATTGCCCTTTCGGGGAACCAGGCCCTTCAGGCGATCCAACTGCCTTGGGGGCCACTTCAGGGAGTATAGGATTCGCTCGCTGCGTAAGGCAAACACCCCACCGAATCGCGGAAGGGAAGTCGGAGGCGCGGCGGAAGGGGCAGGGATGCGGCGGAGGGGATGAGGTGCGGATAGGAGAAGAGACGCTCTCTCGCCTCTCTGAGACTACTCTGCCGCGGCGGCCAGGGCCGAGCGGCATTCGGCCAGGAGCTGATCGACCTTGAACGGCTTCAGCAGGATCGCCGACTGCCCCTCCTGGCGGGCGCTGAGGATCGAGTGCGTCGGGTCGTAGCCGAACGCGGTGATGAGGATCACCGCAGCGCCCGGCTGGTGGGCCTTCGCGGCGGCGAACACCTCGTAGCCGTCGGCCTTCGGCATCCGGATGTCCGAGATGATCAGGTCATAGCGGCCGCGGGCGATCGCCTCCGTCGCCTCCGCCCCGTCGGCGGCCAGGTCCACTTCGCAACCGCAGCCGGTCAGCACGGCCTGGACCGTCGTGCGGATCGTCCGCTCGTCGTCGGCCACCAGCACCCGCTTGCCCGTCAGCAGCGGGTCGTCTCTGGTCGGTGGCGACGTGGCGGGCACCGTCGCCGACGGCGACTGGCTGAGCTGCTGAATCGACCGCCGAACCTGCGCCGCGCGGTCCATCACCCCGCCCAGCCGCGTCCGCAGGCCGTCGTGCCCGATGTAGTCCTCCATCAGCTCGCCGACCTCCGCGACGAGGTCGTTGATCGGCCCGGCCAGCTCGGCGCTGATCGATCCGCTGACCTGCGTGTGGGCCTTGTGGCGCTCGGTGACCAGCAGGTTCAGCGTGTTCAGCGCCAGCGCCACGTAGGTCGCGAAGATCTCGGCGAACTGCCGGTCCTCCTCCGTGAAGGCCCGTACCTGGCGCGACTCGACGTTCAGCACGCCGATGATCCGGTCGTGCAGCCGCAGCGGAACCGTCAGGCTGCTGCCCGCACCGGCCAGGCCCGGAAGGTACCGCCGGTCGATCCGAACGTCCGGGCAGACGTAGCTGCGCCCCGTGGCCGCCACGTACCCGCAGATGCCGTTGCCCTCCGTCCCGGCCAGCAGCTCGTACCTCGAGGCCTGCTCGTCGAGGCCTTCGGCGATGAGCATCTCGAGGCGGTTGGTTGCCTCGTCGAGCAGGAGGACGGCTAGGTGCTCGTAGTGGAGCACGTCGCGGCTGCACCGGACGATCAGCTCGCCGAGCATCTGGAGCCGCTGAACGGCGTCGCGCTGGGCGATGGCCTCGCGGTGGAGGCTGACCAGCTCCCGCCCGGCGCGGTCGATGGCGTTCATCTTCTGCTGCTGTCGGCGGCTGCTGGTGGCGTTGACGGCCACCGCGGCCACCTGGCGAAGGCGCCCCTGGCGGTCGAGCACGGGCGAGCAGATGACCTCGAAGTAGCTCTGGTCGTCGGGCATGAGGGAGAATCGGCGGCCGCGGTCGGGCAGGGCGTCGGCGGCCGCGGCGAACTCGGCATAGGCGCGCACGCACAACCCGCGAAGCTGCCCGAGCAGCGCCTCGGGAAACTCCCGGATCCGCCGATTGGCCCAGACGAGCTGCCCGTCCGGCCCGACGATGCAGACGCCGTCGCCGATCGTGTCGAGCACGGCGGCCGCCTGCTGGGTGACCACGCCGCGCTCGAGCGGCAGGAAGTCGGCCGTCTCGGCCAGCACGGCGTCGAAATGCTGGTCGCGCATCGCCGCAAGGGCCTCGTCCAATTCGCCGGTGGCGTGGATCTCGAAGTGCTCTCTCAGAAACCCCAGGATGCCCCGCGACTCGAGCGCAGGCCCGTGGAGGACCAACAGTCTCCGCACGTCTGTCTGCTCGCCCATGATCTCTCGCAGTTCGAGCCTGCCGGCCCGAGAAGCCCGGCGCGTCACCACCCCGACATCCTAGCACGACCCGAGGCGACGAAGGTGGGAAGAACCCGTTTTCTTACGCAAACGCGCCTGGTATGGGTCGGATCAGGGCCTGCCCCGAAGCGTGGGTCCGCCCCACAGAAACGCGGGCGGCTCTGTCACACACGAATTCCTATTATAAGCACTTATGACCCAAACAGCAGCTCCCGCGCCCCGCGCGACAGCAAGCTGTCCAGCAGCGTCCCTGCCACCTCCGCGGCGGAAGGGCCCGACTCGGCAAGCCGAATCATGTCGCTGCCGTTCGGCCGGGCGACCATGGCGCGCCCGCGCCAGCCATCGGATGCCGGGGCGACGTGGACTGCGAGGCAAGTGTGGCAATCGGCCCGTAGCCCGCGCAGGACGAATCGCTCGGCCTCGAGCGCATCGCGCGAGGCCGGGTCGTCAAGCGGCGCGAGCAGCTCGGCCAACTGCTCGTCGGCGGCAAGGGCCTGCACGGCCAGGATGCCCTGCGCCGCCGCCGGCACGAAGCTCTCCGCCGCCAGCGGATGGATCAGCTCGGCGTGCTCGTCAATCAGTCCGCTGCGGATCAGGCCCGCCATCGCCAAGACGGTCGCGGCCATCTCCCCCTCGGCCGAGAGGGCCTTTCCCAGCCGCGTCTCCACGTTGCCCCGCACGGCCACGACGTCGAGGTCGTCGCGGGCGTCCAGAAGCTGGGCCCGACGGCGGAGGCTGCCCGTCCCCACCACCGCCCCCACCGGCAGCGAGGCCAGCTCGCCGCATCGCCCGGCCAGCGCGTCGCGGGGGTCCTCCCGCTTGGGCACGGCGACGATGCGGAAGTCGGCCTCCATCTCGGCCGGCATGTCCTTGGCGGAATGAACGGCCAGTTGCACCTCTCGGCCCCGCAGGGCCGCCTCCAGCTCCCGAGTGAACAGCCCCTTGCCCCCCGCCCCCACCAGCGGGCCGCGGTGCTCGTCGCCCCGCGTTCTCATCGTCGCCAACTCGACGACCGGCTGCGAAGGCAGGGCGGCGATCGCGTCGGCGACCCACTGCGACTGCGTTATGGCGAGGTGGCTTCGGCGCGTTGCGATTCGCAGCTTCCGCATCAGATGTCGTCCGCCTCCGTGCGGTACTCCTGGGCGAGGCTGAACTTGCTCCGGGCCGCCTGAAGGGCCTCATCCCGGGCCGCCCGCTCTTCCGGCGTCTCGCGGGGCATCTGCTGGGCCGCGTTGATCTCCTCCCACGCCTGCTCCGGGTCGATGTCCCGCACGGCCATGCACTGCTCCGGAAGCAGCGTCAGCGTATTCTCGTGGAATCGGGCAAAGCCACCCGAAACGTAGTACTGCTCTGCGTTGCCGCTGGCCGGCCGAACCGTCAGCGGCCCGCTGCCCAGCAGCGTCACCAGCGGCCCCCGACCGCCAAGTACGCCGACCAGCCCATCGGGCGCGGGGAAGACGGCGCTGACCAGCTCGCCGGCATACGCTCGGCCGGCGGGCGTGATCACCTCACAACGGAACAGCCTCTGGTAGCTCGGCATTCGGCAGTCCGCTCCAGCGGGGGCCGTCAGGCGAACGTCTCGTGGCAGACGATCTCTTCCAGCGGCTTGCGGGGCCGGTCGACCGGCGGGTCGGCGGGGTAGCCCAGCGTCATCAACTCGACGATCTTCGCCTCGGCCGGGATGCCCAGCAGCCGGCGGCACGCGTCCTGGCCGAAGTGCCCGATCCAGCACGTCCCGAGCCCCTCGGCAACGGCGGCCAGCGTCATGTGATCGATCGCGATCGCGCAATCCACCGGGTCGGTCGGCACGGTGCAGTACATCGTGGCATCCGGCGTCGTGCCGACGACGGCGACGATCACCGGCGAGCCCGCCATCCAGGGCTGTTCGCTCGCCTCGGCGATCGCCCTGCGCCGCTCGCCGTCGCAGACGACGACGAACTTGCGTTCCTGGCGGTTCCTGGCCGACGGGCTCAGCCGGCCGGCGTTCAGGACGCGATCCAGCTTGTCGGCCTCGACCGGCTTGTCCAGATAGCTCCGGACGCTACAGCGTTTTCGCATGGCTTCGTAGAGATCCATCAGTGCTCCTCCGTGCCGGTCCGGTCGGTTCCGGCCGGCGGCTGTGGGGGTGCGGGGCTGTTGGGCGTTGGCCCGTCCAGAAACGCAAGCGGCTCGGGGCAGCACGCCGCAACGGCCCCGAGCAGTGCCACGACCATCCCGAGCGCGCCGAGGGGGGCGCGTCCCTCACCCAACGGGCTGCCCGCCAGGGCGGCCGACAGCAGGCTCGTCGCCACCCCCACCACACCCGCCAGGTAGGCCCATTTGCGCCGCACGTGGGCCCATCTGACCGACAGGAACAGGTAGAAGGCCACCAGCACGGCTTCGGCAAATGTGTTCATGATCCCATCGCCTTTCTTCTCGGGCCCGAACGAGTGCCTTGTGGGCCGGTCACGTCGCCTGCGCGGCCCCGGCTTTCTTCTCCGCCTCTTCCACCGCGCCGACGTACATGAAGGCCTGCTCGGGCAGTTGGTCCCACTTGCCGTCGCAGATCTCGCGGAAGCTGCGGACCGTCTCGGCCAGCGGGACGTAGTCGCCCGGCTTGCCGGTAAACACCTCCGCGACGACGAACGCCTGCGAGAGGAACCGCTCGATCCGCCGCGCCCGCGCGACGGTCTGGCGGTCCGACTCGCCCAGCTCGTCGATGCCCAGAATCGCGATGATGTCCTGCAAGTCGCGGTAACGCTGGAGGATCTCCTGCACCCGCCGGGCCGTCTCGTAATGCTCCCGCCCCACCACCTGCGGATCCAGGATCCGAGAGGAACTCGCCAGCGGGTCGATCGCCGGGTAGATGCCCTTCTCCACGATGGACCGCTCCAGCACGATAAACGCGTCGAGGTGCGCCACCGCCGTCGCCGGAGCCGGGTCCGTCATGTCGTCGGCCGGAACGTACACGGCCTGCACCGACGTGATCGCCCCCTGCCGCGTCGACGTGATCCGCTCCTGAAGCTCCCCCATCTCCGTCGCGAGCGTCGGCTGGTATCCCACGGCCGAGGGCATCCGCCCCAGCAGGGCCGAGACCTCGCTGCCGGCCTGCGAGAAGCGGAAGATGTTGTCGATGAACAGCAGCGTCTCGGCCCCGGTGTCGCGGAAGTACTCCGCCACCGCCAGCGCCGACAGCGCCACCCTCAGCCTCGCGCCCGGCGGCTCGTTCATCTGCCCCAACACCATCGCCGTCCGCTCCAGCAGCATCTGGCCGGTGTCGCCGATCTCCATGCTCTGCATCTCCAGCCACATGTCGTTGCCTTCGCGCGTGCGCTCCCCGACGCCGGCGAAGACGCTGAAGCCGCCGTGACGCGTGGCGATGCGGGCGATCAACTCCTGGATGATGAGGGTCTTGCCCAGCCCCGCCCCGCCGAACAGCCCCGTCTTGCCCCCACGAACGAACGGCGCCAGAAGGTCGATCACCTTGATGCCCGTCTCGAAGATCTCGCTCTTGGGCACGAGGGCCTCGAACTCCGGCGGCGGGGTGTGGATCGACCGGTACTCCTCGGCCTCGACCTCGCCGCGCCCGTCGACCGGCCGGCCAAGCACGTTGAAGACGCGCCCCAGCACCCCGGGGCCGACCGGCATCCGCACCGGCGAGCCGGTGTCGACGACCTTCATCCCGCGGACCAGCCCGTCCGTGCTGCCCAGCGCCACGCAGCGGACCCGCCCGCTGCCAAGGTGCTGCTGGACCTCGCCGGTCACGAGCTCCTCCTCGCCGCCGGCTTCGCCCGAGGCGACCTCGAGGGCGTTGTAGATGTGAGGCAACTGCTCCTCGGGGAAGTCGGCGTCGAACGTCGAGCCGATCACTTGCACGATTCTGCCTGTTGCGGTCATGGCTGTTCCGGTACTTCCTGTCGTCCCGCTTGTAGGGCGTGCAGCTCCGCTGCACACGCGTCTGCGATCGCCGAGGAAGACGTGTGCAGCAGAGCTGCATATCCTACAGGTCCAGGTCCGTCCTCGGTCCTTTTCGTCGTTCAGTGCCCATCACCGGCCTGCGGGTCGATTCCCTGTCTCTACTCCTCCAGCCCGGCGCGCCCGCCCATGATCTCCGACAGCTCCGTGGTGATCTGCATCTGCCGCGTGCGGTTCAGGTGGAGTCTCAACTCCCGGATCATGTCGTCGGCGTTGTCGGTGGCCGCCTGCATGGCGACGCGGCGCAGGAACTGCTCGGCCGCCCCGGCCTCGAGGAAGCACTGGTACAGCTTCAGCCGGACCGTCATCGGGAGCAGCCGCTTCATCAGGGCCTGCGCCGACGGCAGAAAGTCGTAGGGCATCGGAACGGGGCCGAATGCCTCGTCGGCCTCGCCCGGCTCCTCCGGCCCGGGCAGATCGGCCACGGGCAGGATCTGCGCGACGGCCGGCCTCTGCCGGCCCGAGGAGACGAACTGCGTGTAGGCCGCCTCCAGCCCGCCGATCCGCCCGCCCAGGAAACGCTGCATCATCGTGTCGGCCAGCTCGGCGACCTGCTGATACGTCGGGACGTCGCCGAATTCCTCGTGGACCTCGTCGGGCTCGACGCCGCGAAACCGCAAGTACCGCGCGCCGCGGGCGCCGACGACGTGCAGCTCGATCTCGTAGCCGCCCTCGCGAAGCTGCACCAGCCGCTCGGTCGCCAGGTGCAGCACGCCCTGGTTGTACGACCCGCACAGCCCGCGGTTGCTGGTGATCACCAGCAGGATGTCCCGGTGCAGCTTCGGCGCGGGCCTCAGCAGCGGGTGGTCCAGCCGGCGCCGACTCGACCGGGCCACCACGTCGCCGATGATCGCCGTGACGTGGGCGGAGTACGGCCCGAACGAGGAGATCCGGTCGTGGGCCTGCTTGAACCGCGCCGAGGCGACCGTCTGCATCGCCTTGGTCACCGTCCGGATATTGCCCACCGCCCGGACGTGCTTGAGGATGTTGCGGGTCTTGGCCATCGGCTAACACGGATCTCTCACCACAGAGGCGCAGAGGGCACAGAGGCGAGCTTCGCCCGCGGTCCATCGCGAATTGCGAATTGCGGATTGCGGATTCCCTGAACCGCCGCGTCGTGCGCAACAGCGCCCGGTTCGTCGTACACAGCTCTTGCCGTCAATCGTCCTCGTCCTCGGTCGTTTCTTCCGTTCAGCATTCAACATCCAGCATTCGGCGTTGCGTCTCCGGCCGGGCCCGCTCTGCGATCTCTGTGCCTCTGGGGTCAACGCCGCCCCGCGCGCCTACTCGGACAGCCCTTCCAGCCGCTCGGTGATGTCCGGCCGGCTGGCGGCCTTGAGGGCCTCGCGGCGGTGGCGGTCTTTGTACGTGTTGATGACGGCCTGGAGGCGCTTCTCACGCTCGGCCGTCAACTCCGGATCGGCGGCGAGCTCGTCGTGGAAGTCGCGATGATCGGCCTTGACCATCGCCAGCAGGCCCGCCACGAAAGCGCCGATCTCGTCGACGGCCACGTCGTCCATATAGCCCCGCGTGGCGGCGTAGATGCCGATGACCTGATCGACGACGGGCTGGGGCTCGTACTGCGGCTGGGTCAGCAGCCGGACCAGCCGCTCGCCGCGGTCGAGCTGCTGCTGCGTCGCCTCGTCGACGGACATGCTCACCTGCGTGTAGGCCGCCAGCTCCCGATAGGCCGCCAGGTCCAGGCGAAGGCTCGCGGCGACCGACTTCATCGCGGGCGTGGCAGCCTTGTACCCGACGCGGCTGACGGAGATGCCCGCGTTGATCGCCGGGCGGATGCCCGCAAAGAACAGGCCGGGCTCGAGGTAGATCTGGCCGTCGGTGATGGAGATCAGGTTGGTGGGGATGTAGGCGGAGACCTCTCCCTCCTGGGTCTCGCAGATCGGCAGGGCGGTCATCGAGCCGCCGGAGTTCGGCAGGCGGTGGACCTTGACGTCGGCAGGCTCGTCGGCGGCCTTGGCGGCCCGGCGGGCGGACTTGAGCCCCTGCGGCCCGACGTAGACCTTTCGGCCCTCCTCGACGTCCGTCGCGTCGTCGCCCGTCCCGGCGGGGACGACGACGTAGCGGTCGGCGAGCTTGCACGCCCGCTCGAGCAGGCGGCTGTGGAGGTAGAACACGTCGCCCGGATACGCCTCGCGCCCCGGCGGGCGGCGCAGCAGGAGGGAGATCTCGCGGTAGGCGGCCGCCTGCTTCGTCAAGTCGTCGTAGACCACCAGCGTGTGCCGCCCCTGCTCGTACATGAAGTGCTCGGCGATGGCGCAGCCGGCGTAGGGGGCGACGTACTGGAGCGGGGCCGGGTCGCTGCTGGAGGCGCAGACGACGATGCTGTGCTGCATCGCCCCCCGGGCGCGGAGCGTCTCGACGACACCGGCGACCGTGGACTCCTTCTGCCCGATCGCCACGTACACGCAGATCACGTCGCCGCCGAGCTGGTTGAGGATCGTATCGACGGCGATGGCGGTCTTGCCCGTCTTCCGATCGCCGATGATCAGCTCGCGCTGGCCCCGCCCGATGGGCGTCATCGAGTCGACGGCCTTCAGCCCGGTCTGGAGCGGCTGGTTGACCGGCTGGCGCTCGGCGATGCCGGGGGCGGGCATCTCCAGCGGGCGCGTCCGGGTGGTGGCGATCTCGCCGCCCCCGTCCAGGGGCCGGCCCAGCGGGTCCACCACGCGCCCGAGCATCGAGTGGCCCACGGGCACGGACAGCAGCTTGCCCGTCCCTCGGACGGCCTGCCCGGCCTTGATCCGGTCGCACGAGCCGTAGATCACCGCGCCGATGGAACTCTCCTCGAGGTTGAACACCTGCCCCATCTCGCCGCCGGCGAACTCGAGCATCTCCCCCGCCATCGCGCCGCCCAGCCCGTAGATCTGGGCGATCCCGTCGCCGACCTCCAGGACGCGCCCGACGTGGGAGACGTCCAGCTCGCCCCGGTAGCGGGTGACCTCCTCCCGGATCGCCTCGATGATCTCGCCCGAACGCAGCCGGATCGCGCCCTGATCGCTGAGCTGGTGCCGGTAGCGGGCGATCTCCTCCCGTATCACACTCGATATCTCGTCGACCTTGAACTTCATCTGCCTATGCCGTGCTCCCCTCCCCGCTGTTGGGCGGATCGAGCTTGATCTCTCGCGTCAGTCTGCGCTGGAGCTTCGCGAGGTCCGAGCGGATCGACGCGTCGTAGATGAGGTCCCCGATCCGCACGAGCATCCCGCCCAGCAGCTCCGGGTCGATCAGGAACGTGCCCACCGGCTGCGCGCCGAGCGTCTCGGCGAGGGCCTCGACGACGTGCTCGCGCTGCGCGTCGGTCAACTCCACCGCGGTGATGACCGTCACCTCCAGCTTGCCCTGGCGGTGGTTCAAGGCGGACCGATACACTCGCTGTAGCGTCCTGAGCAGCCCGAGCCGGCCGGCCTGGGCCATCACGAGCAATGTCGCCTCCACCGGCTCGCTGATCCGCCCGTGGAAGATCCGCTCGACGATCTCGCACCGCTCGGCGTGGCTCAGCAGGGCCGCCGTCAACAGCCCCTCGAACCCCTCGATGCCGTCCAGCAGCGCGACGATCGCGTCAAGCTCCTCGGCGACCTCTTCGGCCTCCGGGTCGGAGGGCACCTGGGCGAGCAGGGCCTCCGCGTAGACGCCCGCCAGCGGCTCGTTGACCGGGCTCATCACGCTGTCGACCTGGGGCCGGGCCTTCATCACGCCTTTCTCGTGCGGTCGCGGATCCGCGACAGCGACTCCTCCACCAGCCGATCGTGCGTCTCCTGGCCGAGCTCCTCGCGGATGATCTCGGCCGCCACGTCCACCGCCAGCCCCGCCATCGCCTGCTGGAGGTCCTCGATGGCCGCCTGCTTGAAGTGCTCGATCTCGGTGCGGGCGGCTTCGATGGACTTCGTGCCCTCCTCGCGGGCCGTGGCGAGCATCTCCTCGCGGGCGGAGGCGGCCTCCTCGACGCTCCTGGCGACGATCTGCTTCGCCTCGGCCTCGGCATGCTCGATCCGCGCGCGATACTCGGCTTCGAGGGCCTTGGCCTCCCGCTGGCGGCGTTCGGTGTCCTGGATCTGCTCGCCGATCTCCTCCTCGCGCCGCTTGAGCTGCGCGATGACAGGCTTCCACGCCCACTTGCCCAGCACGAACAGCAGGACGCCGAAGATCGCCAGCGTCACCAGCGCCTGTCCGATGTCGCCGACGCGCCCGCCGGCGTCCTCTTCGGCCCCGGCCGGGGCGGCGGCGCACAGCAGGACGGCACAGGCGGCTGCCAGCAGCCAACGGCGACGTCCGCTCGACTGATTCGGGCCCATGGTGCAGACTCCTGCCGGGCGCTTCGGGTCCGGCAACGCGGCCGGGGGGGGTGCCCTATCCCGCGAGCACGCTGACCAGACAGACGACGATGGCGAAGAGCATGCCGACCTCAACCATGCCGGCCGCGACGACCATCGGCGCGAACATGTCACGGGCCGCCTCCGGCTGGCGAGCGATCGACTCGATGCACCCGGCGCCGATCCTCGCCACCCCGTAGCCGCCCCCGGCCGCGGCCAGAGCCGCCCCGAGGCACGCGCCGATCACGGCGACCGACTTGGCCCACGCGTCGTTGGCGCCCGCCGCAGGCGCCTCGCCGGCCGGCTGGGTTGCGGGCGGCTGCCCGCCCTCGGCCAGCACCGGCCCGCACAGCGCGGCCAGCACGAGCAGAAACATCGCCGTTCTCAGTGCCTTCGTCATCCCATCTCTCCTGGTTCGGAAGATCTACCCGTCTGATCTCGCCTGCTGATACGTCTCGCCTCGGCCCGCGCGACATCGCTGTCCGGCCGACTCCTTGATCCGTTGACTCGTTCCTCTAGTGCTCCGCCTCGGCGTACATCCCCAGAAACAGCGCCACCATGATCGAGAAGATGAACGCCTGGATGCCCGCGACCAGCAGCTCCATCAGGTTCAGCGCCACGCTGCCGAGCACGCAGATCGGCACGACGTAGATGCCGTGGAACGACGCCTCCGCCGGCGGAAGGAGCATCGGCTTGAGCGTCTCCAACGCCAGATACATCAACACCGCCAGCAGCATGTGTCCGGCCACCATGTTCGCGCACAGCCGGACCATCAGCGCCACGCACTTCGCCACCGCGCTGACCAGCTCGAGGGCGGCCATCGGCACGAGGATCACCCTGCCCACCGCCCCGGGCACCGGCGGGGAGAGGCTGACGAACCACAGCATCGGCGAGGCCAGCCAGCACAGCGGCATCGGCCAGAGCTTCTGTTCGTGCTGCCGGTGGGCGGCGCTGCGGAGCCCGTTGCCCACCACCGCCAGCAGCGCCAACGACGCCAGCGCCGCCCCCACGGCCGGCACGGCCGTCGGCGTCCCGCCGATCTTGTAGCGGTCCCCGATGCCCAGCAGGCTCGAGATGCTCTCCAGAGGCACGAGCCCCACGAGGTTCAGCGCGAAGATGAACACGAACACGGTGCAGAGGAACGGCAGGTAGTCGTAAGCCTTCTCGTGCAGGGCCGGGCGGGCGATCGTGTCGCGAACGAACACGATGACCGACTCGAGTAGGTTCTGCCCGCCCGACGGGATGTAGCTGCACCGCCGGCCCATCGGCACGAGGAGGGCGATCAGCGCCGCACCGGTCAGGAGGACCGAGATCATCGCGCCCGACATCAACGTCACCGGCAGGCCGAACAGCTCGATCCGACAGCCCGCCCAGGGCTGGTCGAGCACGTGATGCAGCAGATTGCCGGAGCCCAACAGCACGGTTACTGACTCACCTTATCCGATAGCGCTGCCACGCGTAGCCCCTCGGGCGACGGATCTCGCCCAGCGACAGCCGGCGGGCGTCCGCCCGCAGGGCGCGCGACATCCACGTCGCCTCTCCGGCGAACATCACCACGTAGAACAGCCCCAGCCACGAGAAGAACACCGTGGCCGGCACGGGCAGCTTGACCGCCACGGCCAGGCCGGCGGCGGCACTGAACGCCAGGCGAAGCAGGCCGGCAACCAGGAAGGCGAAGGTGGCCTTCCTCGGCCCGCCGACGGCGAAGCCGACGACGATTGCCGCGCTGCCCAGCAGGGCAGCCAGCACGATCGCCGCCGCCCAGGCCTCCGCCAGCAGCCCGTCCGTCCCGGCCAGCTTCCACGTCGGCCAGGCCCCGGCCAGACCGGCCGCCAGACCGCTCGGCACGATCCAGCCCAGCAGGGCGGCGAAGCTGATTCTCATCGGCGCGGCCGATCCGTTCATCGGCGGCTCCTACTCGATCCCGTCCTCGTGATGCCTGTCGCGCCGGCGGCGGCTGCTCTTCATGATGCCCCACCCCTGCTTCGTGATCCGGTAGTAGGCAACCGCGAAGCCGGTGATGCCTCCCAGCACCGTGAAGCCCGGGCTCGTGCCCAGCCGCCAATCGATCAGCCAGCCGCCAACGAAGAGCATCCCGAAGACCAGGAAGAACTCCATCCCGACCGTCGCGTACCTCAGAAGGTTCTTCTCGGGCTCCTTGGGTTCCATCGTCACCGACCGACCGTCTCCGGGGCCCTTCGCCTCAGCAGCGACCCGCCGCCGGGCCGCTGCGCATAGACGTGTATTAATAGAAGCCCTTCGCCCGCCCGTCAAGGCCCCGCCGGGCGAGATTCCGGCAAGGCAGGCCTGTTCCGACGGGGCGACGGGTCGGCCCGGGGCGGCCTGACGCGTGCGCCGCGCCGCCGGCCTGCCCGGAAGCAATCACCAGGACCGCCTTGACTGCCCCCCCCGCCGACCGCTATGCAGGGGATACGATGTTCCCATCAACCGTGAAGAAACGGAGGCTGTTCCGCTCCTGGACGAGCGGGCATCCGCTGTGGTGTGCGTGGCAGGTGACCTACCGGTGCAACTTCCGCTGCCGCTTCTGCCACTACTGGCACGACCCGCTCGGGGCCGCCGACGAGCCCACCGTCGCCCAGTACGTCGACGGATCCCGCAAGCTCGCCTCCTTCGGCACGCTGCTGATCTCGCTGGCCGGCGGCGAGCCGTTGTTGCGGACCGATCTGCCCGACATCGTCGAGGCCGTCGGCCGATACCACTTCCCCTTCGTCACCACCAACGGATGGCTCGTCACGCCGCAGGCTGCGCGCGACCTGATGCAGGCCGGCGCCTGGGGCGTGTCGGTCAGCATCGACTATGCCGACCCCGAACGCCACGATGCCGCCCGCGGCATGGACGGGGCATGGAAGTACGCCTGGCGGGCCGTCGAGCTGCTCAGCGCCGCCCGCGTCCACGAGTTCCAGCGGGTCAACGTCATCTCCGTCCTGATGGCCGACAACATCGACCAGATCGAGCCGCTGATCGAGATGGCCGCCGAGCGCAACGCCTACTACATGGTCCAGCCGTACGGGCAGCTCAAGACCGGCTCGGCCGCCTACGCCCACAACGACGGACCCGTCGCCCCCCGCCTGCTGGCGCTGCGGAAGCGCTGGCCGAACTTCCTGTCCAACCCGTACTACCTCGAGAGGTTCGACGACTTCCTCCACGGCGGCGTGGCCGGCTGCATGGCCGGACGGGCGTTCTTCAACATCGACTCGACCGGCGACGTGGCCATCTGCGTCGAGCGGAAGCACGCGCCGGTGGCCAACCTCTTCGAGCACAGCCCGTCGGTCATCCACCAGCGCCTGCGGGCCGCCGCGAAGGGAAACCGCTGCACGAACTGCTGGTACAATTGCCGCGGCGAGGTCGAAAGCCTCTACCGCCCCATGGGCCTGTGGCAGTCCCTGCCGACCTACATCCACGACCGCGGCAAGGCCCCACCCGCCGGCAACGGGCGCCCTCGGTGACCCCGAATCGGGAGCCCCCCGAAACCCGGAGCCCGAGCCCCCGGGATCAGCGTCGCTTGCCCCCCCACACGCGAATATTCCCGTAGCTGGGCCCCCAGCGCGACAGCGGCACGCCCCACGCGTCGACCGACACGTGCGTCTGACCGGACAGCCCCCGCCAGTTGTCGTCGACGTGGATCTTCTTCGTGTGATATCGCACCGACTCGCACCGCGGCCACGTCGCGCCGACGAACACGTCCCGCCGGTCGGTCGTGAACTGCCACTGCGTCCACCCCCCCGCCTCCTTCGCGACGGCCCGCGGCGAACGGGCGATCAGCTCATCGGGCCGGCCGTCGCCGTCCGTGTCGGCGTAGGCGACATAGTGCATCGCCCCCGCGGCGTTTGCTTCGGCGTGGGCCATCGAGACGCGATAGGTGCGGCGCCCCTCCCCCGCCGGGAGCTTCCAGACCTGCACGCGATGCGGCAGCGTGGCCGTCTGGCGAATCGGCTCGCCGATCCCGCCGCCCTCGCCCCGTCCGCCCCCCGCCGCGGGCTCGACCCGCCCGGTCGCCTCGGCCGGGGGCCGGCCCGGACGGGCCGGGCTGCGCAATCGGCGCGCGCTGTCCGTCACGGCCGTCAGGCACGCCTGGATGTCCTTGCGGGCCTGCGCAACCGTCGCCGCCGCCGAGCCCGCCTCGCGCTGCTTCAGCGATTCTTCCGCGGCGGTCAGCTTCTCGTGACAGTCCAGCAGCTTGCCCGCCAGGGCGATCAGCTCGGCGCGAACGCGGGTCAGCTCCGCCCGCCCGGCGGCGGGCATCGTCGTGGGCGACTGGGTGGTCCGCACGACGATCGCGCCGCTGCGGGCCGACGGCTCGACCCAGGCCCGCCCGGTCCAGATCAGGTCGGTCTTGTACGTCTGCCCGCGGTTGACGTGCGTGATCGTCTGCCGCCCCGTCGAGAGGATGTCGTAGCCCTTCTGCCCCTGCTCCAGCCGCGTGATCCGCAGGACCCGCCGGATGCCCTTGTTCGTCCGCGGCACCGCCGACACGTCGCGCACGCTGCCGTCGGCGTGGGTGACCTGGTAGTAGACGGTTCGTCCCTGGTCGGCGGCGGGCACGGCCACCCACACGATCAACAGAACCGGCGCGCCGATCAGCGCCGCCATCATCCACCGGCGGCTGAACACGGACCCCGTGCTCGGCATGGCTGATTCCTTTCAGATAGGCTCGGCGCCGCGGCGGGCCCGTCGGCCCGTCGGGGCCGGCACCGTTGTCTCTTATCGGACGCCCGGGCCGACGGGATGACCTGTTTCGCACGCCCCGCCATCGCGTGCCGATCGCGGCCGGAAGCGCAAATGGCCGGCGGAGGGGCATTGCAATCCGGCACGCGAGCCGGTACGATCACCGCCAGATACGGCCCTGTAGAAGACCCTGGTGCAAGGACGCACGCGGCCTGCGGGCCGCGACGGGTGACCATGAAACGAATCCTCACTGCCGAACAGGTCCGCCGCGCTCTCGACCGCCTCTACAAAGCCATCGTGGCCGAGCTGCCGGCCGCGGGGCGAATCGCCGTCATCGGCATCCGCACGCGAGGGGAGACGCTGGCCGGACGCATCGTCGAGCGGCTCCGCGCCGAGCAATACAAACGCCGCGTGCACCACGGCGTGCTCGACATCACGTTCTACCGCGACGACCTGTCCCGCCGGCGCGGCGCGCCGCTGGTGCGGGCGACAGAGATCGACTTCGACATCGACGACACCCACGCCGTGCTCGTCGACGACGTCCTCCACACCGGCCGAAGCGTCCGGGCGGCGCTGGACGCGCTGCACGACTTCGGTCGCCCGAAGGTGATCCGGCTGGCCGTGCTGATCGACCGCGGCGGGCGGGAGCTGCCCATCGCCGCCGACTTCGTCGGGAGGCGCGTCTCCGCCAAAGACACCAAACGTGTCCAGGTCAGACTGAAGGATAACGATGGCGAGGAAGGCGTCTTCATCATCAACCGCTACTGAACGGGCGGCGCCCGAGGGGCGGACCTTCGTCTGGAGGCGAAAGGACCTGCTCGGGCTGGACGAGTTGTCGGCCGAGGAGATCGTCCACCTGCTCGACACGGCCGAGAGCTTCCGGGAGGTCTCCACCCGCTCGATCAAGAAGGTGCCCGCCCTGCGGGGCAAGGTGGTGGCCCTGCTGTTCTTCGAGGACTCGACGCGGACCCGGATGAGCTTCGAGCTGGCCGCCAGCCGCCTCAGCGCCGACACGCTGCTGTTCAGCGCGAAGGGCTCGTCGGTGGCCAAGGGCGAGACGACGCTGGACACGGTGCGGAACATCGAGGCGATGGGCGTGGACGCCTTCGTCATCCGCCACAGCCAGCCCGGGGCCCCCCACATGGTCTCACGGAAGATCCGCGCGTCGGTCATCAACGCCGGCGACGGGTCCCACGAGCACCCGACGCAGGCGCTGCTGGACGTCTTCACCATCCGACGGCGGCTCGGGCGCGTCGAGGGGCTGAAGGTCGCCATCGTCGGAGACATCGCCCATTCCCGCGTCGCGCGAAGCAACATCATCGCCCTGCGGAAGCTCGGCGCCGAGGTTGTCGTCGTCGGCCCCCCGACGCTCGTCCCGTCGGCCATCCGCCCGATGGGCTGCGAGATCTCGCACAGCCTCGACGACGTCCTCGCGGAAGTCGACGTGATCAACATGCTGCGGATCCAGTTCGAGCGGTTCGGCAGCAACCTGTTCCCGTCCGTCCGCGAGTACAGCCGCCTGTTCGGCATGAACGCCGAACGCCTCCGGCAGTGCAAGCCCGACGTGCTGATCATGCACCCCGGCCCGATCAACCGCGGCGTGGAGATCACCTCCGACGTCGCCGACGGACCCAACAGTTGCATCCTCCAGCAGGTGACCAACGGCCTGGCCGTCCGCATGGCCGTCCTCTACCTCGTCACGCAGGCGGGGTAGACGGACCGCCAACCGGAGACGCTCCCTTCGCCCCGGAGCCCCGTAGGGGCGGAAGGAAACAGCCGGGGGCGCAAGCCCACGGAGCAGTCTCCGGAAGACCGGAGCCCCGCAGGGGCGCCAGCAAATAGCCGGGGGCGCAAGCCCCCGGAAGCAGCGACAACCAGAAAGCCGAACCCCGAAGGGGTGGCAGCGAACGGCCGGGGGCGCAAGCCCCCGACACCGATGCCCCCTCGCTAATCAATCGGATCAGAGCGACGAGACACGGAGATGTCCTTCACCGACATCCGATACCACATCGTCTTCTCGACCAAAGGGAGGCGCCCTTTCCTCACGCCCGAGTTGCTGTCGCGCATCGGCGAGTTCATCGGCGGCATCATCCGCGACCATCGCGGGGGAATGCTCGTCGCCGGCGGCATGCCCGATCACATCCACCTCGCCACCACCACCAGCCCGACCGTCTCGATGTCCGACTTCCTTAGAGCAATCAAGGCCAACTCGTCGCGATGGGTCCACGAGACGTTTGGCGATCTGGCGACGTTTGCCTGGCAGGACGGCTACGCGGCGTTTACCGTATCCCCGTCGGTCATGCCGAAGGTGATCGAGTATATTCGGCATCAGCCGGAGCACCACAGGAAGATGACGTTTGAGGAAGAGCTCAAGGCGCTGCTGGACAGGCACGGGATCCAATACGATGAGCGGTATCTGCTCGGCTGAGTTTGTGGCGCGCCGCGCGGGCTCTGCACTCGTCGGGGCCCATGTGCCGGGGGCTTGCGCCCCCGACCCTTCGCTGCCGCCCCTTCGGGGCTCTGTTCCCTTTCGGCCCGCGTACCGGGGGCTTGCGCCCCCGGCTGTTTCCTCTCGCCCCTTCGGGGCTCCGGAGCGAAGGGCGAGTTGGCCCTTCAGGGCTCCGGTGGCGGCGCTCGGTTGGTGCGGCAGGAAAACGGGGACAGGCACCTGCGCTGCGCTCCGGAGCCAGTCCCCGTTTTCCTTCGGGGCTCCGGAGCGAAGGGCGAGTTGGCCCTTTGGGGCTCCGCAGCGACGGCGGGATTGGGCCTTCGGGGCTCCGGTGGCGGCACTCGGTTGGTGCGGCAGGAAAACGGGGACAGGCACCTGCGCTGCGCTCCGGAGCCAGTCCCCGTTTTCCTTCGGGGCTCCGGAGCGAAGGGCGAGCTGGCCCTCCAAGGCTCCGCAGCGAAGGCGGGATTGGCCCTGCTGAGACGAGGGTTTGGCACTGCGACCATGAACGACATCCTGATAACCAACGGACGAGTGATCGACCCGGCCCGGGGGACCGACGAAGTCGCGGACGTCGCGATCCGCGGCGGGCGGATTGCGCGGGTCGGCAAGGTGCGCGGCAAGGCGCGGGAGACGATCGACGCGGCGGGCAGGATCGTCTGCCCGGGGCTGATCGACCTGCACGTCCACTGCCGCGAGCCGGGCCATGAGGAGGAGGAGACGATCGCCACGGCGTCGGCGGCGGCGGTGGCGGGCGGCTTCACCACGATCTGCGCCATGCCGAACACGCATCCGCCGTTGGACGACGACACGGCGGTCAACTACGTCGTCCGCCGCTCGGCCGAGGCGGACCTCGCCCGCGTCCTGCCGGTCGGCTGCATCACCAAGGGGCGCGAGGGCAAGGAGCTGGCGGAGATGGGGCTGATGGCCGAGGTGGGGGCGGTCGGCTTCAGCGACGACGGCAGCGGCGTGGCCTCCACGTCGGTGATGCAGCGGGCCCTCCAATACACCGGCATGCTGGGCGTGCCGCTGATGCAGCACTGTCAGGACGCGGACCTGCTGGGCGGGCACATGAACTCCGGCGCGGTGGCGGTCCGGCTGGGGCTGGGCGGGATCGCCTCCTCGGGCGAGCAGATCATGCTCCGCCGCGACCTCGAGCTGGTCGAGCGGACCGGCGCCCGCTACCACGCCCAGCACCTCTCCAGCGCCGGCAGCGTCGAGCTGGTCCGCCAAGCGAAGGCGAAGGGCCTGCCCGTGACCGCCGAGGCGACCTGCCACCACCTGCTGCTGACCGACGCCGCCTGCGTCGGCTACGATCCCAACTACAAGATGAACCCCCCGCTGCGGTCGGCCGACGACGTCGACGCGCTGCGACGGGGCGTCGCCGACGGGGCGATCGACTGCCTCGCCACCGACCACGCGCCCCACTCGGCCGAGGAGAAGGAGCTCGAGTTCTCTCTCGCGCCGTTCGGCATCATCTCGCTGGAATGCGCGCTGGGGCTGTACGTCAAGGCGCTGATCCGGACGAAGCTGCTGGACTGGCCCGGTCTGATCGCGCGGATGACCGTCAACCCCGCGGCCGTCATCAACCGCCCCGCACCGTCGCTCGCCCCCGGCGAGGCGGCCGACCTGACGGTCATCGATCCCAAGAAGCGCTGGACGGTGAAAGTGGACTCCTTCCTCTGCAAGAGCCGCAACTGCCCCTACGACGGCTGGCGCCTCTCCGGCCGGGCCGTCGCCACCATCGTCGACGGCCGGATCAAGTACAGACTGTAGGCCGGGTGTTTCATTGCGGCACGAAAACGGGGACAGGCACCCGCGCTGCGCTGCGGAGCGGGTCCCCGTTTTCGAACGTCTACCCCCGGATCGCCTTTTCGGCGATGTCGGTTCGGCAGTAGCAGTCCTTCCAGTGGATCTTGTCGACGGCCTGGTAGGCGAGTTTCTGCGCGTCGGCGGTCGTCGCCCCGAGAGCCGTCACGCCCAGGACGCGCCCGCCGTTGTTGACGAGCTTGCCGCCCACCACGGCCGTGCCGGCGTGGAAGACCTTCACGTCGCCCAGCGCCTCGGCCTCCGCGATGCCGGTGATCTCGAAGCCCTTCCCGTAGGAGCCCGGATAGCCGCCCGAACTCATCACGACGCAGACGGCGTGGCGCGGGTCCCACTCGAGGCTGACCTGGTCGAGCTTGTGCTCGGCGACGGCGACCATCGCCTCGAGCAGGTCGCTCTTCAGCCGCACCATCAGCGGCTGGCACTCGGGGTCGCCGAAGCGGCAGTTGAACTCGATGACCTTCGGCCCGCCGGGGGTGAACATGAGTCCCGCGTAGAGGACGCCCTCGTATCGCCCGAAATCGCGCCGCATCGCGTCGACGATCGGCACGAGGACCTCGCGCTCGATGCGGCCCATCGCGTCCTGGTCGACGATCGGCACGGGGCTGTAAGCGCCCATCCCGCCGGTATTGGGCCCCGTGTCGCCGTCGCCGATGGGCTTGTGGTCCTGGAGGGCCTCCATCGCGTAGATGCTCTTGCCGTCGCACAGCGCCAGCACCGTCGCCTCCTGCCCGGTGAGCCTCTCCTCGATCACCACCGTCTCGCCCGCCTCGCCGAAGACCTTCTCGCGCATCATCTCCTCGAGGGGCTTGACGGCCTGGTAGGGCTCGGGGCAGACGATCACGCCCTTGCCCTTGGCCAGCCCGGCCGCCTTGACCGCCACGCCGTGGTCGCGCGACAGGACGTACGCCTTGGCCGACTCGAAGTCCGTGAAGATCCGCGCCTCGGCGGTCGCCACCGACGCCGCCCGCATGAGGTTCTTCGCGTAGGCCTTGTCCGCCTCGATCCGCGCGCCCTCGGCGCCGGGGCCGAAGCAGAGCATGCCCGCCTCCCGGACCGTGTCGGCCAGCCCGTTGGCCAGCGGGTCCTCCGGCCCGACGACGACGAGGTCCACGGCGTTGTCTTGCGCGAAGGCGACGATCCCCTCCGTGTCGTCCACCGACAGGCCCACGCACTCGGCATGCTCCCCGATGCCCGGGTTGCCCGGGGCCGCGTACATCCGGTCACAGAGGCTCGACTGAGCCAACTTCCATGCCAGGGCGTGTTCCCGCCCGCCGCCGCCGATCAGAAAGACCTTCATGGCCATCGTCCTTTCCGGAAAGGGTGGGCAGGGAGTCTACCGCAACCGGCCGCCCGATACCACCACCGCCGCCGCCGGAGCGGCCGGCGGGTGGGGCCGGCACGCGGTGGCAGGATCCTCGCCGGGACCTCCCGGCGTCCGTTCCTCACGGCCCGGCCGGCCCGTTGGTGGGGTTGGCCCGCCCCAGCTCTCTGAGCCTGGCCAACTGTCCCATCAACTCGGCGGCGGCCCGCGTGTCGGGATAGCGCTGGATGAGGTCCTGGGCGTAGTCGGCCGCCTCGGCGTAGCGGCGGCGCTCGATCAGGTCGCGAATGCGGTCGCGCAGCTCGCGGACCTCCTCCAGCTTCGCGTTGCCCTCGATCGTCGGCACCATGGCGCGGACGGCGTCGGCGTCGACACTATCGGGATAGGCCTCGATGAAACGACGGGCCGCGTCCAGGGCCGACCGCCACTGACGCGCCGCCGCGGACTTCTGCACCTCGCCGTACATCCGGCCCCGGCGCTCGGTCTCGAACGTCTCCGCCTCGCGGCGGACGTGCTCGAACAGCTCCGCGACGTCCGCATCGGCCGGGTACTGCCCCCGCAACTGCTCCGCCAACTCCTCGGCCCGGGCGAACGACGAAGTCGCCATCAGGTCCTGCACCTGCCGCGTGCAGGCCTCGACGTCGCGGCGTCGGGCGGCTTGGCGGGCCTCGGCCAGTTGCCCGGCGAGCCGTTCGCAGATCGGGTTGCCCGGCGACCTCTCGATGAAGGACGTCAAGTGCCCCTCGGCCGCGTCGAACTCCTCCTCGCCCATCGCGCGCTCGATGAGGTCGGTGAACCGGCCGCTTAACGCCTCCTCCCGCGCCTGCCGCCTCGCCTCGCGCTGCTCGCCGGTCAGCAGGATGTTCTCGTTCAGCTCGACCAACTGCGCGAGGATCTGCTCGAGCAGCCTCCGGTCGCCCTCGCCGACCGGCGCGGGCGCCGCGGCGGGGGGCGTCTGGGCCGCCGTCGACGGGCGGTCCGCCTGCTCGGACGGGGCGGTCGGCGGCTCGCCCGGCTGCAAGCCCAGAGACCCGGCCAGGGAATCCTGGATCGCGGCCATCCTGCCCTGGCGGCTGACCAGATGCGCCACCCCCCAGAGCATGCACCCGACGGCCACGCCGCCGAGGACGCACCCGGCCCCCTTGGCCAGGGCCACCGTGCCGACCGCCCCGAACCGCGCCTCGCGTGACAACAACAGCAGTGCCGCGACGGCCCCGGCCACAACGGCCAGGGCCGCCAGCACGGCCAGGCAGGCGATCAAGGCGGCGGGCCTCTGCGCCTTGCGGGCTCGGGTGGGCGGACGGGTCATGGGCTCTCCTGCACGTCGGCGCGGCTTGGCCGACCATTATCCGCCCGCCGCGCCGCCGACGCAAGAGGCCCGCATCTCCCCATTGACGCCGGCCGATCGCCGCGCATAGAATAGAGGTATGAAAGCCAAAGCCACCGAACAGACCCCCCGACGCCGTTCCGCCGGCCGGCCCGCCGGCGGGTTCACCCTGGTCGAGTTGCTCGTGGTCGTCTCGATCATCGGCCTGCTGGCGGCGATGGTCATGCCGTCGCTGAGCGAGGCGATCCAGAACGCTCGAAGAAGAGGCGTCTGCGCCGGAAATCTCAGCTCGCTGGTCAAGGGGCTGAACCAATACGCCCTGGCCGACCGGCGCCAGTCGCTGCCGAGCCTCTGGTATCCCCCGCCGCGGGCCAACAACCCCCAGGGCAACCAGCCCATCGACGCGACGCGGATCTGGGGCGAGATGGATGAGGGCAACCCCGGCTGCCTCTGGCTGTTGGTCGAGGAGCAGATGGCCTCGAGGAAGTCGCTGCTCTGCCCCGAGATCGAGAGCATCAAGGACTGGACGGCCCCGCCGCCCGACGCCAACTGCTTCGAGTACGACGAGGACAAGGACATCAGCACCCTTTCCTACAGCTACATCACCATGGTGCGGGACGAGGACTGGTACGACGAGCAGGAGGAGGAGGACCTGAACTTCGCCGACAAGCTCAACATGGTCGACACCCCGCCGACGCTGGTCGTGCTGGCCGACCAGAACCCCCGGTGCAAGCCCGGGCGAACCCACCTGTTCAACTACGGCGACTACGACCTCAGCGGCGGGATCGACGAGGACGAGAAGTCCCTGCAGAACAAGCTCAGGAACCGCTGGCGGAACTCGTCCAATCACAAACAGCAGGGCCAGAACGTCGCCCGATGGGATCAGTCGGTCGTCTGGCAGCACGACCCGAACGACATCAACGGAAACGATATATACACATATGGCGTTGAGTTTGAACAATCCAACGCCTCCAAGGAGGGGATCGGCAAGCGAGAGGATGAGGACGACCCCTTCCTGATCCCGTGAGCGAGGGGGCCGGCAACGGCCGTTCGCTCCCGGCGGAATGACGGCGTGAGCCGGCCACGCGTAGGGTGTTTCCCAATAAAAAAACCAGGCGATTACCCGATTTTCCCTTGCATGCTTGCCCTGATACGATATTATCTATCACGAAGAGGAAAAAAACCAAAGGAAAGCTGGAATCCTGGCCTATAATATGGTGGAAGTTGCCTCTTCGATGAGCCGTAGCGAAAATCTGGACCCCCTTTCGAACCGGTTCCCCCCCGGCCGGTTCGAATAAAAGGCGTGGCCTGCCGTCCCCCCCCGCGGTGGGCCCGCCGCTTTTTTTTGCGCTGTCTCACTGCCACGCCCGGGCCGCCGATCGGCCCTTCCCCACCCCTTGTCTATTGCCGCAAACCGCATCTGAGGATGCCGGACCCGAGGGGGCCGGCCCTTTCGGCGGGGATTTCGGGCCGGGCCGGAGGCGCTTCGTGCCGGTGCCCCCGGCCACTCCGAATGTCACGGCGGCGCGAAGGCAATGCAGCAACGAGAAGGCCTTCGGGCAGCAGCAGACGCCCGGACAGCTTGGGGTGAACCGCCTATCCGGCCTACGGGGCTGCCCCCTAACGGCGATACAGGGGTTCGGGGGTTATTGGCTGGCAGAGATGGCCGCAGCGATCGGCTGGATCACCTGCGGCATGACGATTCGGCTGACCATCTCCTCGCAGGTCGCGCACTGCTGGCCGAAGGACTGGCTCAGATCCAACAGCTTGCCCGGCGTGGGATACCGCCGGACGGTGAAGTACACGCTGATCGGCTCGTCGTCGTACTGGCCGGTGCGCACCTGGTAGCTGCTGGAGCGGGTCTCGACGGACAGGCGGGCCTGGAGGTAGCAGTCCTCGTCCAGCGAGACGACGAGGCTGGGCTCGAACTCGACGGTCTTGACCGTCGGGTCCCCGGCGAGCATCCCCAGCGGCGAGCCGGCCAGCAGGGCCTGGGCGACCACCGCGTCGCGGTTGCCGCGGAAATCGAGGTTGAATCCGAACAGCAGGTCAACGGCCTCGACGTCCAGCCCGCTGACGCCCAGGAAGTACACGCTCCGCTCGAGCAGCCAGCGATGCAGCTCGTAGGCATCGTCCAACTTGGGCGGGTTGAAGAACCCGGCCGCCAGGTGGTTCGTCTGAAGCTCGAGCCAGCGATAGCACCCGCTGTCGCGGTCCTCTTCCAGCACGAACTCCCCGCCGTCGCGCTGGTAGAAGCTGGCCATGGCGGAGAAGCGCTTCTGGACGGCTTCGTAGAAGTGCAGCACGTTCTCCCGCCCGCCGGGCAGAGGCATGGTGGTCTGGAGATTCAGGTTCACGAAGAAGTCGTCGGCGATGCTCGAGAAGTCCATATCTGTGCCACCTCACGCATCGGCCTTCCGGGCCGACGCCCAAAGCGCATGAGTATAGTCCCGCCCGGCGGGCAACTCAATACGCCTCGTGGGCCACGGGAGGCTTTTTCCTCTCCTTGCTGACGACCTCGAGGCGCGCCTGCTCCTGCTTGACGAGGCTGTTGGGGGCGATCGAGGACATGACGTACGCGTTGCCCCCCACCGTCGCGCCTCTGCCCACCACCGTCTCGCCGCCGAGGATCGTCGCGTTGGGGTAGATCGTCACGCCGTCCTCGATCGTCGGGTGCCGACGCAGGCCCTTGATCACGCGCCCGCGCTCGTCCTTCGGGAAGCTCTTCGCCCCCAGCGTCACGCCCTGGTAGATCTTCACCTGGTTGCCGATCCGCGTGGTCTCCCCGATCACCACGCCGGTGGAGTGGTCGATGAAGAAGCTCTCCCCGATCTCCGCGCCGGGGTGGATGTCGGCCCCGGTGACGCTGTGGGCGTGCTCGGTCATGATCCGAGGCATCAGCGCCACGCCGAGGTCGAGCAGCTCGTGGGCGATCCGGTAGACCGTCACCGCGTGGAAGCCGGGATAGCAATAGATGATCTCGTCGATGCTCTTGGCCGCCGGGTCGCCGTCGTAGGCCGCCTGGGCGTCCAGCGCGAGCATGTGGCGGATCTTCGGGATCCGCGCCATGAACCGGCTGACGATTCGCTGCGCCTCGACGAGGCACGCCTGGGCGTCGGGGCAGCTCGGGCACCGCCGCTCCGTGCAGAGGCAGTGGGTGACCTGCTCGGCGAGATCCGTCCCCACACGCACCAGCAGGTTGCCCACGTGGTAGCGAACGTTCTCGCCGGTCAGCAGCTTGTGCCCGAAGTAACCCGGGAAGACCAACTGCCGCAGTTCGTCGAGGATCTCGACGATCTTCCCGCGCGAGGGCAGAAACACCTCGCCGATCCGCCGCGTCTGCTCCTCGGCGTCGTAGCTGTCGAGAATCTTGTCGGTCAGATCCCCGAGCGATTCGTTCAACGGCTGCTCTGGCGCCATGCTCGGTCCCTTCGTCGCCCGCCTCATTCGCCATCATACCACGACAAACGGCGGTGGCCAAAAACTGGTCATCGCCCCTTACCCTCTATCGGACGAACCGGGCCGATCAAGAAGCTGTCACGCGTGGAAAGGTGTTTGGCGATGTCGAGGCTCGGGCGGAGCAGGCAGCAGTGAATCGAGCTTCCGGACAAAGACCATGACCGGCCCCAGCGTGCGAAGGCTTTCCCAGTAGGCATATCTTACTGGAATATCGGCCGGTCGGCCAGGGATTCCTTCAGGTGCATCAGCGACGCGTGGCGGCGAACGCGGGTCCCGCCGCCGGGGTCGGTCGGGGCGACCAGATGCGTGGGGAAGTGCAGTTTGGCGGCCCGCCGCGCCAGGTCGGCGTCGGCAGTGACGACCGCCATGCCGTCGCGGTGCTTGCCTCGCCCCAGCGTCCGCGAGGCGGCGACCAGGCCCTGAAGCGGGCGGGGCAGGTCGCGGTAGACCACCGGCCGGCCTGCGCGAAGCTGCCGCAGTCGGCGGCGGCAGTCGACGAACTCGTCCATCGGCCCCGGGTGGAACAGCACGACCTCGCCGGCGGCGTGCATGCGACTCAGGCAGCTTCGCCAGCGGTCCGGGCGGCTTCGCAGCTCGCGCAGCACCAGGCGGGCGTCGACGAGCAGCACCGGCCGATCCCGCGGGATGCACGAGACGACCGCCTCCCGCGTCTGGAACGCCACCGGCCCGTAGGGCAGCCCGCGGATGACCACGTCGTAGCGGCCCTGCCGGGGGTCGGTCAGCCGCCAGGGGCAGCGCTCGTCCATCGTCTTCATCAGCCGGATCGAGCGGCCCGGAAAGCAGACCAGCGCCAGCGACATCGACCCGCCGCCCGGCGCCGGGCGGACGTGCCCGAACAGCGGAAAGCCCCTCCATCCCCCTATCGCCGGGCGCAGGACCCAGTCCTTGACCACCAGTTTCGCCCGCACGGCCGCGGTGATCGCGGCGGTGGTCCGCGCGCTGGCCCACGTGACGGCGGTGATCGTCGCGGCGACGAAGGCGAGCAGCGTCCACCGGGCCATGAACCCGACGGCCTCGCGTGTGTGGGAGGAGCCCATAGAGGGCATATCGGCCCGTGGCGGCACGGAGTTCAGCAAGCTGAGGGGAGTCGGAGGTCGGGCGATTGCGGATTGCGGATTGTGGATTGCGGATTGCGGATTGCGGATTGCGGATTGCGGGTCCTTCGCCGCCCAGCGTCCTCCCTGGCAGTGAATCCGCAATCCGCAATCCCAAATCCGCAACAGGACGCGTCTCAGACCGTCAACGACATCAGCCGCTCGATGCGGTCCTTGACCGGCGGGTGGGTGCTCAGGATGCTCGAGGCGCGGGCCTCGAACTTCTTGATCGGGTGAACGATGTACAGCGGCGCGGTGGCGCGGTTGGCGACCTCCAGCACTTCGGTATCACCGCTGAGCTTGGCCAGCGCGCCGGCTAGGCCCTGCGGGTTGCGCGTCAGCTCGACGGCGCCGGCGTCGGCGAGGTACTCGCGCTGGCGCGACAGGGCCATATGGATGATCCGCGCGAGGATCGGCGCGACGATCGCCAGGACGATCGCGACGACCATCAGGATGAGCTGCGCGGGGTTGCCGCCTTTGGAGTCGCGGCTGCTGCGCCGCCGCCGCCCGCCGCCGAACCACATGCTGCGCAGGAACACGTCGCAGAGCATCACCAGCACGCCGACCATGACGGCCATCAGCGTCGCGTAGAGGATGTCGCTGTGGCGGATGTGGCTGAGCTCGTGGGCCATCACGCCCTGGAGCTCGTCGCGATTCAGCCGCGTGCGCAGCCCGGCGGTGATGGCCACCGACGCGTGCTTCGGGTTCCGGCCGGTGGCGAAGGCGTTCATGGCCGTGTCGTTGATGACGTAGATCTTCGGCAGCGGCATCCCGCCGGCCAGGCACATCTCCTCGACGACGTTGAACAACTGCGGGTCGTCGGCGTGCTGAATCCGCCTCGCCCCGCTCATCGCCAGCACCGCGCTGGAGCCGCCGAAGTAGCTCAGCAGCGTCAGGACCAGCGCCACGACCGCCGCGATGGCCGCCACGACCGCCCCGAAGACCCAGTCGCCCCCCCAGACGACGCCGATCAGCGTTCCGATCGCCGCGAAGAACACGACGAACACGACGATCAGCAACAAGCTGTTGCGGCGGTTGCGGGCGATCAGGTCGCGAAAGGTCTGCACGGGCATGGCCGCTTCACTCCCTTTCGCCGGGCCTCAGCGCACCCAGCATCCGCCCGGTCACCGCCACCCCGCACAGGCCGAAGGCGGCCACCAGGACCCAGTCCGACTCGGCCCTCGCCGCGAAGTGGTACGCCAGCAGCAGCAGCGCGGCGAGCAGCGCCGCCAGCCAGACGAGGGCGAACGCCCGCCTCCCGGCGGGCGGGCGATCGGGCCCGGCGGAGGCGCTGTCCGTCCGGTCGGGCATCAGAACTTCACCTGCGGCGCCTCGCGCTGCGCCTCGTCTTCCAGCTCGAAGTACGCCTCGATCGCGAAGCCGAACATCCCCGCGACCAGGTTCGCCGGGAACTTCTGGCAGGCCATGTTGTAGACCGCCACCGAGTCGTTGTAGTGCTGGCGGGAGAAGGCGATCTTGTTCTCCGTGCTGGTCAGCTCCTCCTGGAGCTGGGCGAAGTTCTCGTTGGCCTTCAGGTTGGGGTAGCTCTCCGAGAGGGCGAACAGCTGCCTCAGCGCGCCGGAGAGGAAGTTCTCCGCCTCCGCCTGCTGCTCGACGCCCTGTGCGGCGATGGCCTGGTTGCGGGCCTGGATGACCCGCTCGAGCGTTTCCTTCTCGTGGGCGGCGTAGCCCTTGACCGTCTCGACGAGGTTGGGGATCAGGTCGTAGCGGCGTTTGAGCTGCACGTCGATCTGGGCCCACGCCTCCCGGACCCGCACCCGCTTGGTCACCAGCGAGTTGTAGACGAAAGCCACCGCCAGGCCGACGAAGACCACCACGCCGATGCCGATTGCCCATCCCATGGCCGTTCCTTTCCGTTCGAGCGCCCAGTACGCGGGCCGGGCCGGCCTGCGGACCGGGTCGATGCGATGAAGGTACTGCCCGCCCGGCGCCGGTTCAAGCCCATTCGCTGCGCGGGCAGGCTATTGGTCCACAGATTACACAGGTCTCGCAGATTCCATTCGCCCGCCCCCTCGCGCGGGTCCTGACACCGGCTTTGACGAGGCCGGCAGCGAGAGTATTCAGGCCAATCGTCCAGAGAAACGCCCGGCGCCCCGTGGCCGGTCTGGCCGGACAGGGCGCCATGCAACGCCGGTGACGATGCCGGCGTTGGGTGCCACGGCCGTGGAGTTCGGCGGCCGTGCTTCGTCCAACGTTAAGGACACGGCCGCACACTCCGCGGCTGTGGCACCGGGCTCAGACACATCGGCGTGTTGTTGCGCCCGGAACGCCCTGTCCCCTCACCATCGGACACCGGAGATATGCCCAAGAAGACCCCGCGGCGGGGCCGCGTCTTGCTCTCACAGCGGCAGCGGTCCCGCAGTGCAGGTCGTCTAGCGGCTTGCAGACGCCTGCTCGCCTGCTAAGATGCCTGCTGCCATGATGGAATACCGCGTCAACCTGGAGATCTACAACGGCCCGCTGGACCTGCTGCTGTACCTGATCCGCCGCGAGGAGGTCGACATCTACGACATCCCGATCGCGCGGATCACCGACCAGTACATCCAGTACGTCGAGTTGCTCAAGCAGGTGGACCCGAACCTCGCGGGCGACTTCCTCGTGCTGGCGGCGACGCTGATCGAGATCAAGACGCGGATGCTCCTGCCGACGCCCCCGCCGGAGGAGGCCGGGGAGGAATCGCTTGAGATCGATCCCCGCGCCGAACTGGTCCGCCAGTTGCTGGAGTATAAGGCGTTCAAGGACGCGGCGGGCGACCTTCGGGAGGCGGCCGCCGTGCGGGCCATGAAGTTCCCCCGCCGTCCCGTGGCGCCGGAGGACGAGGACGTATCGGCCGTCGACCTCGAGGACGTCCAGGTCTGGGACCTGTTCGAGGCCTTCCGCAGCCTGATGGAGGCCATCGGGCAGGCCGACGCGGCGCACCAGGTCATCTACGACGACACGCCGATCGAACTGTGGGAGACCGATATCCTCGACCGCCTCGCCCGCGAGGGGCCGATGACCTTCCAGCTCGTCTTCGAGGGCCGAACCAGCCGCGGGGAGATCCTGGGGCTGTTCCTCGCCCTGCTGGAGCTGGTCCGGCAGAAGAAGATCCTGGCCAGCCAGGACCGCAGCTTCGGGACCATTCACATCCTGCGGAACCCCAACCCGCCGGCCGACGGCAAGCAGGCGGAAGGCGGCGAGAACCAGCCCGTCGCGGACCGGCCTCGGGCCGCCCCCGCGCCGGCGGCCGCCGAGGCGACGTCCGCTGCCCCCGCCCCGGGCGACGGGGCGGGCACGTACGTACCCGAGGGCCCCCGCGGCCCGGGAGGAAGCGATGACGCCGGAAGAGAAGCTTCAGAAGCTGGGACTTGAGCTGCCCGCCCCCCCCGCACCGGTCGGGGCCTACATCCCGGCCGTGCGAACCGGCAACCTCATCTTCACCGCCGGGCAGATCCCGACGAAACAGGGCGAGCTGCTGGCCACCGGGAAAGTGCCTTCCGACGTCCCGATGGACATCGCCCAGGCCGCGACGATGCAGGCAACGCTCAACGCCCTCGCCGCCGTTCGCGGCGCACTGGCCCAGGACGGCGAGGACGGCTCGCTCGGCCGCGTCGTGCGCGTGGTTCGGCTGAACGTCTTCGTCAACTCCGCCGCCGGCTTCACGGACCAGGCCGCCGTCGCCAACGCCGCCAGCAACCTGCTGATCGGTCTGTTCGGCGACGCGGGCCGACACACACGATGCGCGATCGGCGCGGCCGAGCTGCCCTTGGACGCCTCCGTCGAGCTCGACCTGGTCGTCGAATTCCACTGATCGGCCTCGCCGCGTTGCCGGAACAGCTTCCGCAACGCCGCGCAGGACCTCGACGGCTGCGCACACGGAGATCGATCCAGAGATAAGGCCGCCTCCGTGAGCAAGTCGGTGTCAAGCCGGTAGCAGGCGGTTCTTGCGGGCGGCGGCTGAACGGCCGCATCGTTTGCCCATTGGCGGATCGCTTGCCGGACGCTATTATTAGGGCATGAGAATCAGGCTGGGCTTTCCCCCCGCCGCAGACGGCGGGATTATGTTTTATGGGCTGTTGGCCGGCAAGATCGACTCGGGCCCGTTCAGGGTCGAGCCCGTGGTCGCCTCCCTGCCGTCGCTGAACGATCGCGCCAGCCGAGGTGAGCTGGAGGCGACGATGATCAGCGCGGCGGCGTATCCGTACCTTCGCGGCCGCTACGTGCTCGCGCGGTGCGGCGCGTGCTTCGCCCGGGGCCGGGGGCCGGTGCTGGCCGCCCGCGAACCGATCGAGGAGGGCAAGCTGACCCACGCCTGCGTGGCCGTTCCCGACGCGACGAGCAGCGCGTACGTGGCGCTCCAGCTAAACCGCCCGGGGATGCGTACTCGTCTGCTGCCGGCGGACAAAGTCGCGCAGGCGACGCAGATGGGCCTGGCCGACTGCGCGCTGCTGGCCCACTGCGACGGGGCGGACTGCCGCCGGTCGGGCCTGCACTGCGTCGACGACGTGGCGGCCCGCTGGGCGCGGACGACGGACGACCTGCCCCTGCCGATCACGTGCGTGGCGATTCGCAGCGACCTGCCCGGCGAGGTGCGCGAGCGGCTGGAGGAGTTGCTGCGACAGTCGATCGAGTACGGCCTGGCGCATCGGGAGGAGGCGGCCCGCTACGCGTTGCGCCTCGGAGGCAACGGCGCGGCGGGCGACGACGAGGCGGCCGAGGAGACCCTCGGCACGTACGTCAGCGAGACGGCGCTTCAGATGGGCGCCGACGACCGCAGCGCGCTGGAGGAGTTCCTCCGCCGCGGGCGCGACGCCCGGATCGTCCCCGACGCCCTGCCGGTCCATTACGTCGGCGAGGCCTGATCGGCCCTGCCGGAGCCCCCTTCGCCCTACTCGGCGGGCGGTTCGGGCTCGGGGGGCGGTTCGGCTTCCGCGGGGGTCTCGACGGCGACGGGTGCGTACTTGCAGATGCAGTCGAACAACTCGCCGCCGGCGCGGGCGGCGACGGCCTCGTCCTTCAGAATCGCCAGGCGCAGCGAGTCGACAGTGAACGGCGTGTCGAAGTTGCTCTCGACGGCGCGCCCCATGCCTTCGATGAGCACGAGGTCGGCGTCGGCGGCCGTCTCGTTCAGCTCGTCGGAGACGTCCGAAAGGTCGATCAGCGGAATGCCGTTGCCCGTCGAGACGACCTCGAACATCCCCCCCTCGATCAGGGCCGCCAGGTCCCGGTCCATCGTCGCGAGGTCCTCGACGACCTCGACGGTCTCGTCGACGGTCATGTCGTTCAAGGCCGGCCGCTCGTTGGCGGCCAGCACGATCTGCGTGCCCCCCAGGGCCAACTCCCTGACCAGCGGCATCAGCCCGAGGACGAAGTCGGTCCCCGCGTTGTCGGCGAAGACGATCGCCTTCTGCCAGGGCGTCGGCGGGGAGGGGTGCAGCACGGCGGCGAGACGGTCGTAGTCGTCCACCAGCCAGGGGCGGGGCTTGGTCTTCTCGGCCAGGGCGATGAAGTCGTCGGGGTCGTCGGCCAGGTGCATCGTCGGCTCGGCGCCGAGGTCGAAGATGTTGCCGGCAAAGACGCACTCGACCAGGTGCAGCCACTTCTGCTCGGTGCCCATCACGTGCAGGTCGTGGACGAGCTGCAAATACAGCTCCATCGCCGAGGCGTTCTCGCGCGCCTTGATCTGCGCGTAGGGATCGTGCAGGCCGTGGCGGGCAAGGATCTCCGAGCGGAGGCGGTCGAGCTCGATGATGTCGAGCCGCCCACTCGGCAGCGAGGCCGGGTCCGACCGCAGGCGGGCGATGGCCTCGTTCAACTCCCGCCCGGCGGCCTCAACGCCGTCGGAGGCCGATCTGCCGTACTGCGCCTTGGCGTGGTCGAGCGTCTGGACGAAATGCCGCTCGAAGTGGCTCAGCCAGTACTCGCGGGCCTGCTCGTCGGCGAGCAAGTCCCAGTCGATCGCGACGTAATTGTCCGGGTCACTCAACAGGCAAAAGTGACTCATTCCGCTGGAATCTCCTAACTGTTCCTTCTATAGAACCTTTATAGCGATCAATGTCAAGTCGTCAATTCGGGTCTGCAATCCGGTAAAGCGCCTCATCTCCCACAGGACGTGTCGGGCGATCTCGTCGGCGCCGCCGCCGAGCCCCACGGCCGCCAGCGCCGCACGCTCCACACGCCGCTGCCCGAAGTGGTTCTCCTCGAAGTCCATCGCATCGGTCAGGCCATCGGTGTGGATCAGCACGACGTCGCCGGCCTCGAGGATCATCGTGTCATGCCGCCACGACATCGACGGGTCCACGCCCAGCACGCCGCCCCCGGTGGTCAGGTGGCAGATCTGCCCGCCGCGGATCAGCAGCGGCGGGTTGTGGCCGGCATTGGTGTAGGTGAACCGCCGCTGGCGCGTGTCGATCACGCCGTAGAAGAGCGTCGCGAAGTCGCTGATGGCCGTGTCGTCGCACAGGTCGCGGTTGACGCGGGCCATCACCTCCGACATGTCGTAGATGCTGGCGGCGTGGGCACGCAGCGACGCCCGGATCGACGCCATCAGCAGCGACGCGCGGACGCCCTTGCCCACCACGTCGCAGACCGCCGCGCCCAGGTTGTCCTCGCCCAGCACGCGAAAGTCGTAGAAGTCGCCGCCCAGCTCGAAGCACGGCTCGTACGTCGCGGCGATGTCCAGCCCCGGCATCTGCGGCGGGCTGGCCGGGAACATCCGACGCTGCACCTCGCCCGCCAGGCGAACGTGACGGCGGAGGTTCGCGCCGCGAACCGCCTCCTCGTACAACCGCGCGTTGACGATCGCCGCCGCCGCCTGCGCCGCGATCGCGCCCAGCAGCGACCGCTCGTACCAGTCGAACTCGTGCGCCTCGGCCATGTAGACCCGCAGGGCCCCCACGCGCCGGCCCTTGTAGGCCAGCGGCGCGCTGAGCCCGCTGACAATGCCCTCCCGCCTCGCCTCCTCCGGGTAGAGCACGCGGTCGTCGGCGGCCATGTCGGCGATGTAGACGGTCTGGCCTTCCGTGACGACCTCCTGGTCGATGCGGCTTTCCGACAGGAGGATCGGGCCCTTGTCGAGATACTCCGGGGACAGGCCCGCCGCCGCCTCGATCATCAGCTCCGTCTGCCGATCGTTCAGCAGGCGGATCGTGCAGGCCTTCGCGCCGAGGATCTCCACGACCGTCCGGGTCACGAGGTCCATCAGATCGCGGAGGTCCCTCAGCCCGGTGAACTCCGCCGTCAGCCGGTACATCGTCGCCAACTCCGCGATGCGGGTGCGCAGCAGCTTCTGGCGGTTCCAACGGCGGGCGATGACGCTGGCCATCAGGCGAAGCTGCCTCGCCGCCCCCGTCGCTGCGGCGGCTGCACTGTCCGACGCGGGCGCTGCCCCGGCCTCGTCGGGCACCGAAGCGACGATCCGCCCGAGCAGCTCGCCCTCGAGCAGGATCGGCACGTCCTCGTCGCCGTCGGCCCGAGGCGTTGGCGGCTGGGCGGCCGGCGGCTCGCGGTCGGCCCGCCCGATCGTCGATTCGTCCGTGACCGGCTCGCCATCGGGGGCGCAGATGCGGATCGGCAGGCGCAGAGCGGCGGCGAACTCGTCCTGAAGCCGCTGGAGAGACTCCTTCGCCAGATAGTCCGTAACGACAGGCACGACCGGTGGTCCTTCAGACACGCAGACGGTTACGCAACCGGGCCATTGTAGGGGCTGGCCCGGCGGCGGCAAGCCAAAGCCGTTGATCTCGCACCGTCCCCGGCGTAAAGTGCCCCCGGCCCGTACGACCATAAGGAGCATATCATGCCCGGAAAGTCGAATCCCCGCGGCCTGTCCGCCGCCGCGGCCGACCGGATCGTCGCCCGGCTGCTGCGGTTCCGAATCGAGGTGCCCTCCTGGGGCTACGCGGATACCGGAACGCGGTTCGGCAAGTTCCTCCAGGACGCGGCGGCGGTGGACCTCGAGGACAAGCTCGCCGACGCCGGCGCGACACACGCGTACACGGGCATCACGCCGACGGTGGCCGTCCACGTGCTGTGGGACTTCCCCGGGGGATACGACCCGGCCGTCGTTCGCCTCGCGAAGAGGCACGGCGTGAGGATCGGCTCGATCAACCCGAACGTCTTCCAGGACCAGTGCTACAAATACGGCTCGGTGACCAACCGCAGCGAGAAGATCCGCGCACAAGCGGTCGGGCACATCCTGGACTCGATCGAGATCATGCGGGCGACGCGGAGCAAGTATCTCTCGCTGTGGTTCGCCGACGGGACGAACTACCCGGGCCAGGGCGACGTCCGCAGGCGAAAGGCATGGGCGACGGCCGCCTTGAAGAAGGCCCACGCCGCCCTGCCGCGAGGCAAGGTCATGCTCGTCGAGTACAAGCCCTTCGAGCCCGGTGCGTACTTCACCGACTTCTTCGACTGGGGCTCGAGCTACGTCTACGCCAAGGCCGCCGGGCCGCGAGCGAAGGTCCTCGTCGATACCGGCCATCACCTCCACGGCACCAACGTCGAGCAGATCGTCGCCTGGCTGATCGACGAGAAGATGCTGGGCGGCTTCCATTTCAACGACCGCAAGTACGCCGACGACGACCTGACGGTCGGCTCGATCGACCCCTACCAGGTCTTCCGCATCTTCAACGAGATCGCCGCCTACGAGCACGAGACGGGCAAGGACCTGGACATCGCCTACATGATCGACCAGTCGCACAACATCAAGCCGAAGGTCCAGGCGATGATCCAGACGGCCTGCACGGTTCAGCAGTTGATGGCCAAGGCGCTGTGCGTTGACCGCAAGGCGCTGGCCAGGGCGCAGGCGAAGGAAGACACCGTCGGCGCCGAGCAGGTGCTGCGGTCGGCCTTCGACACCGACGTCGGACCGCTCCTGCGGGCCGTGCGAAAGAAGCTCGGCGTCCCGGCCGATCCGCTGGAGGCGTTCCGCGCGTCGGGCTACGAGCGGGAGGCCGCCAAGACACGACGGGCCAAGCGGAAGGCGCTCGGGCTGACCGGCGCGTCCACGTACGCGTGAGACGCCTGCCGGTCGGCCTGCCCTGGTCAGCGCTCAGACTGTGCGTGCCATCCAGATGCGAGCCGGATGCGTGTTGAGCCGACCCGGCCCGAAGGGCGACACATCTCAGCCCACGGCGCAAGCTGTGGGAAACCGGCAGGGACCCGGAAACGAGCCCTTTCGAGGGCGACACATCTTCTCGCGGCGCGATATGCCGCCCCCGAGGGGCTTGTGTGGTCTGGCGACCCGGACCCGCCGCTGAGGCGGTGGGCTGATCTGTGCCGCCCTCCGGGCTGTCGGAACCGGGTGCCGCTGTCAATGCAGAACGGGTGTAATGTGTCAGAGCAGATGATCGTCATCGACGGCTCGCAGGGAGAAGGAGGCGGGCAGGTTCTGCGGACGGCGGTCGGTCTGGCCGCCGCGCTGGGGCGGGCGGTCAAGGTCGAGCGCATCCGCGCCCGCCGCCCGAAGCCGGGGCTGCGCCCGCAGCACCTCGCGGCCGTTCGCGCCGCCGCGGCCGTCTGCGATGCCGGCCCGCTCGACGCCGAGGTCGGCTCGACCGAACTGGTCCTTCGGCCGGGCGAGGTGCGGGCGGGGGAGTATCGCTTCGACATCGGCACGGCCGGGTCGACGACGCTGGTCCTTCAGACGGTCCTGCCCGCGCTGCTGCTGGCCGAAGGCGACTCGCAGGTGACGGTCACAGGCGGGACGCACAACCCGCTGGCCCCCTGCTTCGAGTATCTCCGCGACGTCTTCGCCCTGCCGGCCGCCGCGATGAACTGCCAACTCTACCTCGAGATGCCCCGGGCAGGTTTCTACCCCAAGGGCGGCGGGGAGGTCCGACTGAACGTCCGCGGCGTCGGATCGCCGGACAACCTCGATCCGCTCCTGCTCGGCCGCCGGGCCGCGCTGCGCCACATCGAGGGGATCTCCGCCGCCAGCCGGTCGCTGCCGGCGCACATCATTGAGCGGCAGACCTCGCAGGTCCTCGGCCGCCTCGCCTCCGCCGGCCACCGCGCCAGCGTCGAGCAGGCCGGCTGGCCCACTCACTCGCCCGGAACCGCCGTCTTCCTCAGAGCGACCTTCGCCAACACCGTCGGCGGCTGCTTCGCGCTCGGCAAGCGAGGCAAGCCCGCCGAGCGAGTCGCCGACGAGGCCGTCGACGCCCTCCTCGCCTTCATCGCCTCCCCCGCCGCCCTCGACGCCCACGCCGCCGACCAGCTCCTGACCCTCGCAGCCCTCTGCCCCCGGGAAAGCCGCTTCTCCACCGAGCGCGTCACCGACCACCTCCGCACAAACGCCGCCGTCATCGAGCAGACCACCGGCCGCTCCGTGCACATCGAAAAGGGCGAAGGCCCGTCGGCGACGGTAACGGTGACCGAAGCGCGCCCCGCGTAAGCCCCGTCAGGGGCGACCATAGGCCTCGCCCCTTTTCTGCCGTCTCGCATGGGCCCGCTGCCGCCGTCAGATCGACTGCTGCTCGGTGCGGGAGATGATCTCGTCCTGGAGCCCCTTGCCGACGTCGACGAAGTAGTCGCTGTATCCGGCGACGCGGACGATGAGGTCGCGGTGACCCTCGGGGTCGGCCTGGGCGGCGCGGAGGGTCTCGGCGTCGACGACGTTGAACTGGACATGGTGGCCGTCCATGCGGAAATAGGCGCGGAGCAGGTCGGCCAGCCGGTTGAGCCCTTCGCCCTCGAGCGTCTGGGGGCTGAACTTGAGGTTCAGCAGCGTCCCGCCGGTGCGGACGTGGTCGATGCGGGCGGCGCTGTTGAGCACGGCGGTCGGGCCTTTCACGTCGGCGCCTTGCGTCGGCGAGATGCCTTCGGAGAGCGCCGCGCCGGCCTTCCGCCCGTTCGGCAGCGCGCCGGTGACCGAGCCGAAATACACGTGGACGGTCGTCGGCAGGAGATTGACGCGGTACTTCCCGCCTTTGGTGTTCGGCCGCCCGTTCAGGATGTCGTAGTAGGCGTTGAACACGTCCTCGGCGACGGCGTCGGCGTAGTCGTCGTCGTTGCCGTAGGCCGGCGTGGCGGTGGCCAGTTGGCGGCGGAGCGGTTCGCGGCCCTCGAAGTTCGTCCGGACGGCCTCGAGCATCTGCGCCATCGAGAGGGCCTTCCGGTCGTAGACGTGGTACCGGACGGCCGTCAACGCGTCGGTCAGCGTGCCGAGCCCGACGCCCTGGATGTAGGTCGGGTTGTAGCGGGCCCCCCCGTTGTGGTAGTCGCGCCCCTTCTCGATGCAGTCGTCCATCAGCACGGACATGTACGGCGCGGGCATGCTCGTGGCGTACAGCCTCTCGATGTAGTTGTTGCCCGCGATCTTCAGGTCCACGAAGTGCCCGAGCTGACGCCGCCAGGCCTCGAAGAACTGCTCGTAGGAGCCGAACCCCGCCGGGTCGCCCGTCGCCGGCCCCAGCCGTCTGCCCGTGGCCGGGTCGATCCCGTCGTTGATCGCCAGCTCGAGGACCTTCGGCCAGTTGATGTAGCCGGTCAGCGTGCAGCTCTCCTTTCCGAACGCGCTGACGGTGACGCACCCGCTGGGCCCGCCCGAGCGGGCGTCGGCCAGCGTCTTGCCGTCGTGCAGCATCTCCTGCGTGATCGCGTCGGTGTTGAAGACGCTCGGCTGGCCCAGACCCGTGCGGATGACCTCGCACGCCCGCAGCAGGAACCGCTGCGGGTTGACCTTGCTGAGCTGAATGCACGCCGACGGCTGGATCAACTGCATCCGCTCGACGACGTCGAGGATCAGGTACGAGACGTCGTTGACCGCGTCGGAACCGTCCGGCTTGACCCCGCCGACGTTGATCAACGCGAAGTCCGTGTACGTGCCGCTCTGCTCCTCGGTGACGCCCACCTTCGGCGGGGCCGGCTGGTTGTTGAACTTCACCCAGAAGCACTCCAGCAGCTCTTCGGCCTGCTCGCGCGTCAGCTCCCCGGCGGCCGTCTCACGCTCGTAGAACGGCCGGAGGTGCTGGTCGAGCCGGCCGGGGTTGAACGAGTCCCACGTGTTCAGCTCGGTGATCACGCCGAGGTGGACGAACCAGTAGCACTGGAGCGCCTCGCGGAACGTCCGCGGCGCGTTGGCGGGCACGCGGGAGCAGACCTCGGCGATCTCGAGCAGCTCGGCCTTTCGCCGCGGGTCTCCCTCGCCGTCGGCCAGCTCGCGGGCCTTCTCGGCGTGGCGCTCGGCGAGGCGGATGATCGCGTCGCAGCAGATCCCCATCGCCTTGAGCTCTTCGTTCTTCTCGAACGCCTCGCGGTCGCCCAGCGGGTCGAGTCGGGCGCGGTGCTCGGCGATCCGCTGCTTGAAGTCGAGGAATCCGTGGCGGTAGATCTTGTCATCCAGGATCGCGTGCCCGAAGGCCCGCTGCTCCATGAACTCGGTGAACACCCCGGCCTCGAAGGCCGCGCGCCACTCCGCCGTCATCGCCGCGAACAGCTTCTCCCGGATCGTCTTGCCCTGCCAGAACGGGATGATCTCGCGCTCGTAGACCTCGCGCGTCCGGTCGTCGACGACGAACGGCGTCCGCTCGCGGCTCGACAGGATCCGCAGGTCCTCGAGGCTGTGGCAGCACAGTTCGGGGTAGGTCGGCGTGGCCTTCGCCGCCGGGCCCCGCTCGCCGACGATCAGCTCGCCGTCGTTGATGCAGATCGTCCGGTTCTCGATGATGTGACGGAAGGCCATCGCCCGCCCGACCGGCAGGGAGAACCTGTCCATCTGCCCGCTCCGGTAGAAAGCCGTCACCAGCTCCGCCCGCTCGGAGGAGATCGACGGGGTCGCCTCGATGCTCTGACTCCGCAGCCGCTCTACACGACCGTTCATGACACGTTACTCCGCACACACCAGCTTTCGCTGATCAAAGGGCGAATGACGAGACCCGAATGGCGAACCAATGCCGAATCACGAATGACGAATTCCCGCAAGCCCCAATGGACGGCCGAACTCGCTCTTGCTCACTCGGCATTCGGCACTCGTCATTGACTCGTCATTCGAACTTCGGCATTCGTGATTCTCTATCCGCCTGTCCTTACGTTGAGGTCGAACTGCTCCAACATCGCCGCCACCGCCGACATCCGCTCGGCCGAGGGATTCTCGGCGCGCAGGGGCGGCTCGACGTGTCCCAGCCGGATGAGCTTCTGCCGGCCGCCTTCATTATACGGCAAAATGTCGATATCCCTGACACCGTTAAGTGATAAAACAAACCTTCCTATTGCTGTTATGCTCTCTTCATCGTCATTCACGCCGGGGATGATCGGCACTCGGATGGCGATTCTCCGCCCCGCCTCGGCCAGACGGACGATGTTCGCCAGGATCAGCTCGTTACCCACGCCCGTCAGCCGCTTGTGCTCGGCGGGGTCCATGTGCTTGACGTCGCAGAGATACAGGTCGACCAGTTCGCCCAGCGATTCCAGCAGCTCCCGCCGCGCCTGGCAGGTCGTGTCGAGCGCCGTGTGGATGGATCGCTCTCTGCACCCGGCCAGCAGCGCGCGCAGGAACCCCGGCTGCGCTAGCGGCTCGCCGCCGGAAAACGTCGCCCCCCCACCGGACTGCTCGTAGAAGACCCCGTCCCTCTCGACCTCCGCCAGCACCTGCTCGGCCGTCATCTGCCAACCGACGATCTCCCGCGCCCCCGTCGGGCAGGCCGCGACACATTGACCGCAGAAAACACACGCGTCGAGGTCGGTGACCAGCCGTTCGCCTTCCCACCGGATCGCGTCGGTCGGGCACGTCTCCACGCACGCCCCGCAGCGCGTGCACCGGTCGGCTCGCCACGAGGACTCCCGCTCGGAGCGGATGCTCTCGGGGTTGTGGCACCAGGGGCACCGCAGGGGACAGCCTTTCAGGAACACCGTCGTCCGAATGCCCGGCCCGTCGTGAATGGCGAACCGCTTGATGTCGAAGATGATGCCCGTCGTTGTCGATGGCTCCGTCGAATCCACGCCAGTCCTCAACAAATCGGCCGCGGCAGACGCCGCGGCAGGAGTATTCTACACCAACCGTGCCTCGTCCCCAAGCGCCCCATCACGGTCGCGTCCGACCGCGCCCCCATTGCCCATCGCTCCGAAAAGGGGGCCGCCATGCCGTCGACCGGCAGGCGTTATTGCTTGCGGCGGACGAGTCAAAGCGGCGTCGTTGCCGCCTCACTCCACAGGCGGGCGTGCGACGTGGTTCTGTCTAGCGTTCCCGCCTCTTCCGCTTCCGTTTCGGCTGGGCAGCCCCGAAGGGCCGCGGGGCCATGTCGTTGGCGTAGAGGTCCTTCACCAGTTCGTCCTTGTGCTTCTCCGCGAATGCCAACAGGAGTTGCCGGTGAGCCCGAAGAACCTCCCCGTGCGCCGGGTCCGTGGCCAGGTTCTTCGTCTCCAGAGGGTCTTCGGTCATGTCCACCAGGGATTCACGCTGCGTGCCGTGGTCGTACACGCAGTACTTGTACTTCTCGCTCCGCACCATCCGCCCCTGGGCCGTCGCCCTGATGCCGTCCACGGGAACGGTCTGGCTCAGGTGGTTCTGGACCACCACGTGGTCGCGCCACTGCGAAGGCGCCTTCCCCATGGCGATAGGCCGAACGCTCCGGCCGGGCAGCTTCTTCGGCACGGCGATGCCCGCGAAGTCGAGCATCGTGGGCAGAATGTCGATGCCCGTATTCACCAGCTTCTCGCACGTGCCCTTCACCGTCCTGCCCTTGAACGCGACGATCAACGGGACCCGGGCGGACTCGTCGTAGAAGACCGTCTTCTGGTTGAATCGATGGGCCCCCGCGCACTCGCCGTGGTCACTGGTGAAGACGATCACGGTGCTGTCTTCCAGGCCGGCCTTGCGGAGTGCGTCGAGAACCTTGCCGATCTCGCCGTCGACCTTCTCGATCAGCCGGTAGTAGCCCCATCGCAACTGGCGCCACTGGCCCTCGGTGAAGTCGCCGACGGGGAACAGGCTGCCCGGGCCCTGGTAGCCCTTCCGCAACGTCGTCATCGTGTCGGTCTCGTTGGCCGGCGGCGCGAGGTTCGCGGGCACGGGGGGGCACTGGTCCGGCGGCGGCGTCCGGCCGATCGGGCCGCTGGGCAGTTTCTGGCCTCGGCTGAACTGGCAGACGTCGTGCGGATTGCTCAGGCTGACGACCGCCAGAAACGGCTTGGCCTGCCTGCCTCGCTTGCCGGAGAGATAGCGAACGGCCAGGTCGGCCACTTCCCCGTCGTGTCCGTTGCCGTAGAGGCATTCAGCCGTCTCGAAGCCGTGGGCGTTCTTGTCCTTCCGATCGAAGCAGAGATGCCACTTCCCGAAGTAGGCCGTCTCGTAGCCGGCCCGGCGGAAGTAGTTGCCCATGTTCAGCAGCTCTTCCGTGTCGATCTTCGCGCGTGCGTTCCTGGTCACGCCCGTCTCGTGCGGGTATCGCCCGGTGAAGATGGCGTTCCGCGCGGGCATGGACAGCGGGTTGGCGCTGTAGGCCCGGCTGTAGAGCATCCCGTTGGCGGCGAGGCTGTCCATGGCGGGCGTGTGCATGTGCTGCCTGCCCATTCGGCAGCTCATCGCGTCGCCGAACTGCTGGTCCGTCATGATCAGCAGCACGTTGGGCCTGGCGGCGCGGCGGGGACCGTCGGCGCCGGCCGCACTGTCGGCCAATCGGCCTGCCGTCAGCGCCACGGAACACGCTGAGGCCCCCTTCATGAAACTGCGTCGCGTGATTGCCTTCATATCCGTATCCGCGTCCCTTCCGCGTTCGGCCGTCTCTCCCTGCTCCGGTCACCCTCATCTGTTTGGCATTCTACGTGAAGACAGCCTGCCCTGGCAACGCAAAGGGGTCAGGTCTTGCCTGCAAAGGGGTCAGGTCTTGAGTTTTTGCTGTTGCCGAGTTCGGGGGATGGCAACGCAAAGGGGTCAGGTCTTGGGCAACGCAAAGGGGTCAGGTCTTGAATTTTTAGTTTTTGCTGTTGCCGGGTTCGGGGGATGGTACGATCCGGGGCATGGCCAGGCCGCTGAGACTCGAGATTCCGGGGGGGCAGTATCACGTGACGTGTCGCGGGTTGGAGCGGCGGGCGATCGTTCGCGAGGACCGGGACCGCGAGAAGTGGTTGTCGGTATTGGGCGTGGTGGCCGAACGGCGCGACTGGCGGGTGCTGGCGTGGGCGTTGATGGGCAACCACTTCCACCTGTTCGTCCGGACGCCGGGGGCTGACATATCGGCCGGGATGCACGACCTGAACTCCGGCTACGTGAACTGGTTCAATCGGCGTCATTCGCGTTGCGGGCCGCTGTTTCAGGGCCGCTTCAAGGGGATCATCGTCGAACCGGGCCGGCACGAGTGGGAGTTGAGCCGCTACGTCCACCTGAACCCGGTCCGTGCGCGGATGGTCGCGCGCCCGGAGGACTACCGCTGGAGCAGTTGCCGCGACTACCTCGGCCGGCGCCGGCCGCCGGAGTGGCTGGCGTGGGAGGAGGCGCTGTCAAAGCACGGGCGGACGATGCGGGCGGCGCGGCAGCAATACCGGCAGTTCCTCAACGAGGGGTTGCGCGGCCGCGTGCCGAACCCGCTGGCCGACGCAGTGGCCTCGACGGTGCTCGGCTCGCCCTCCTTCGTCGAACGCATGCGAAAGTGGCTGGGGCGGCGCCTGCCGGACGCCGATGTGCCCGCCGCCCGGAAGTTGCGAAGCGTCCTCTCGCCGGCCGACGTCGCCGCAGCCGTCGCGGAGAGCTTCCGTGCCGAGCCGTCGACGCTCTGCACGCGAGGCGCCCACGGCAACGACGCGCGATCGGCGGCGATCTACCTCAGCCGCAAGCTGACCGATGCGACCGGCCGGCAGATCGGCGAGCGGTTCGGCGGCGTCAGCCCGTCCGCCGTCTCGCACGTCGTCTCGAAGATCGAACAGGCCCGGAGGCGCACCCGCCAACTGAACGCGAAGCTGACGGCGATGGAAACCTCCCTCCGCGAAAAGTAAATATTCAAGACCTGACCCCTTAGGAAGCAAGATGACGACCCGCGCCAAGAGCCGTCTCAGCGCAGACGGCCGGCTGAGCGACGAACTCAGAGACTATCTGCTCGCCCAAGGGGCGGACCTGGTGGGGTTCGGTTCGGTCCGGCACATGGAGGGAGCCCCGGAGATCATGCGGCCCCAACGCTACCTGCCGGATGCGCAGTCCATGATCGCCATCGGCCTGCACGTCAACGAAGCGAGCTGCGACCTGATCGCGCGGAGTATCCACGACCGGGCCCTGCCGGCGTCGTACCACTCGTATCAGATGTTCACACTTGCGATTGTCAATCCGCAACTCGACACGATCGCGTTTCGGGGGGCGAAGTTCCTTGAGGAGCGAGGATATCGGGCCTACCCGTTCCCGGCCAACATGCCGCATGCGCTGAAGCCATCCGCGGAGTATCCCGGGGGGCCGGGCGATATCTCGCACAAGCACGTGGCGGTGGCCTGCGGCCTGGGGCAGATCGGCTGGCACAACCTCCTGATCACGCCGGAGTTCGGCACACGACAGAAGCTGACCACGATCGTCAGCAACGCGCCGCTGAAGGTCGATCCGATGTGCGAAGGCCGGCTTTGTGATCCCGTGCAGTGCGGCTTCCAGTGCGCCCACGCGTGCCCGACGGCAGCGATCCCCGGCCATCTTCGTGCAGGGACGACGATCAGGATACGGGGCAAGCCCGTCGAATACGCCAGGATCGTCGGGTGGAAGTGCCGCTGGGGTTGCAGCGGGATGCTGAAGTCCACGGGCGGTTACACGGACATCGCCATGCCTGACGACGAGCCAACCGCCGAGGATCTCCTTCGCCACAAGGCCCGAATGGACCCGTGGCAAGTGAGACTCAGGACGCTCTCGGGGCTTGTGCCCTACTGCGGGCGATGCCTGTGTGTCTGTCCGGCCGGGCGCGACCCGAGCTAGGCCTTGACCAAGCGATCTTCGGAGGCCTTCTGCCATCTGCCCGAGATCCCCGAACTGCTTCTTGCCGGCCGGAGTCTGCGGGAGCAACAGAGGTCCAGAGTCCTTCTTTGTTCGGACTCTGCACGAACCCCGAACTCGGCGGTCCGTTACCGCCCACGCCGCAACGCCGCCCGGCCGATCATCCCGGTGGAAGCTTGTGCAGTGGGCCGGAACCGCTAGAATCGTGACAGGCGACGGGCGGTCCGTCGCCGCAGATGCTGCTCCTATCCCGCCCCGGGATCTGGCCGACGAATGGCGAGAAGCGAACCGACAGACAACACGGAGATCAGGACGCAATGAAGAACGCAAAGATCATACTGGCTGTGGTGATCGTCGTGGCCGTGGTCATCATCGGCGCCGTGTCCTTGATGAAGCCCGAAACCGTGGAGCCCATCGTGTGGTACGGAATGGCGCCCCATCCCTATAAGACCGAAGTCCAAGCCGGCGCCGAAGCCTGCGCCGCGGAGAACCAGATCGGTATCCTGTGCATGCTCGGGCAGGAATGGACCCAGGACAACGAGAACAAGAACGTCGAGTCGCTTTCGACCAAGCCGCACAAGGCGTTCAGCATCTACCCCGGAGACCCCGCAGGCGCCAATGCCCTGTTCAAGACGCTGACGGACAACGGGCAGTTCGTGGTGGCCTACGGGGCCGAGACCAACCTGCCCACGCCCGCGTCGTTCACTGTCGCCACGGCGATCAAGGAGGCGGCGATGGTGGCGTGTGAGGAACTCGTCCGGATGATGGGGGAGAAGGGCAAGATCCTCAACGTCCTTGAGACCGTGACCGACCTGAACACCAAGAAGCGAGACGACGGTATCAAGGAGGTTGTGGCGAAGTACCCCAACGTGACCATCGTGCAGACCATCACGGACATGACCCAGGTCAGCGAGGCCACCAAGAAGATCCACAGCGCCCTGGCCGCACGAGGCGATGAGATCGACGGCATGATCACGACGGGCTACAACCCCACGATTGCCGCCTCTCGCGTGCTCACCGAATGGCACAAGGACCCCAGCCACAAGCGAATCAGGTTTATCGGCATTGACACGGGCGAGGATACGCTGAAGGCGATCAAGGAAGGTCACATCGACGCCACCGTCGCACAGAACCCGTACGGCCACGGCTACATAAGCTGCACGATCCTCAAGCTCATGCTGGACGGCTGGCGACCGAAGAAGGCCTACCAGTTCATCAACGCCGGAATCGTCATCGTCAAGAAGAGCAACGTGGACACCTACGCCGCCGAAGTCAAGAAGACCACCGACCGGATCGTGAGCGAACTCAAGACACAGTACCTGGATCCACCGAAGTAGACGACCCTCCCTGCCACGTGGGCCTGGCGTGCGCCCCGCGGTCAACCGAATCGCCGTCTGCGTCTCTGGTGTAGCAGGGCTCAGGAACACGCCGTGCTTGAACTCCATTCGATAAGCAAGTCGTTCCCCGGCGTCAAGGCGCTGGACGACGTGAGCATTGCGTTCCAACCGGGCGAGAGCCACGCGCTCGTCGGAGAAAACGGTGCGGGCAAGAGCACGCTCATCAAGATCATCACGGGCATATACCAGCCGGACGAGGGCCGCATCGTCTGCAACGGCGAAGCCCTGCACTTCGACAGCTACCGCGACAGCCTGGACAAAGGCATCGACATCGTCAGCCAGGAAATCCAGGTCATCCCCGAAAGCAGCATTGCCGAGAACATCATGCTCGACAAGATGATCACCTACGGCAAGACGGGCATCATCAACTGGCGAGCCATGAATGCCCATGCGAAGAAGTACATGGACATGGTCGCCCTCGATCTCCCACCCACAACGGTCGTCAAGGACCTCAGCGCCGCACACAAACAGCTCGTCCAGATCGCCAAGGCCCTGGCGGCCGAGGCACAGTTCCTGCTCTTGGACGAACCCACGAGTTCACTGACGGAACACGAAGCGAACACCCTGTTCGAGATCCTCAAACGGCTGAAGGAACAGGGCACGACAATCGTCTTCGTCACGCACAAGTTCGAGGAAGTGTTCGCCGCCTGCGACAAGGTAAGCGTCCTTCGCGACGGGCGTCACGTGGGAACTCGCCTGACCAAAGACATCACGGCCCCGGACCTCATCAAGCTCATGATCGGGCGTGAATGCAGGGACGAACACCTCGGCAGGCTTGACGTGGACCCGAGCAGGGAGCTGCTTCGCGCCGAGCACATCACCCGCCACGGCAAGGCCGATGACGCGACCTTCACGTTGCACGAGGGCGAGATACTCGGATTCTACGGGCTCGTCGGGGCCGGACGCACCGAACTGGCACGCATCCTGATAGGCGAGGACACACTCGACAGCGGCACGGTGTACGTCAAGGGCGCTGCGGCGCGGATCCGGAGCGTCGCCGACAGCCTTCACCGCCATCGCATGGGCTACGTTACGGAGAATCGCAAGGAAGAAGGCCTTCTGCTCGACGCTCCCGTGCGCACCAACATCACCATCACGATCTGGAACAGGATCGTCAACGCGATCACGCGGAACATCAGCATGTCGAAGGAGCGGAAGATCGCCACCGATATGGTGCAGTCTCTCGCGATCAAGACTCCCGGACTCGAACAGAAGACCGAGAACCTCAGCGGGGGCAACCAGCAGAAGGTGAGCATCTCGAAGTGGCTTGCCGCCGACTGTGACATCCTCATCATTGACGAGCCCACAGTCGGCGTGGACGTGGGGGCAAAGGACCAGATTCACATGTTGATCTGGGACCTCGCCAAGAAAGGCAGAAAGGGCATTATCCTCATTTCCTCTGACATGCGGGAGATCATAAAGGTCGCCAGCCGCATACTCGTCTTCAAGGACCACCGCATCGTTGCGGAACTGAAGAACATCGATGATGTAAGCAGAACTTACGACAGTGTCAGTGCGGAGATCGGGAAGTACTTGAACTGAGACGGTTCAACGTCTCCCGCCCGGCCCCGGCCGCGATGCGGAAAGCATCGAGAGCAAGGCGCGCTGCGGAGCAGGTATATGGCAGAAGTTAAGACAGACGCGACGCCCAAGCGTTCGGACTCGCTGGAGTTTCTGAGCGGCAGGACGATTGGCCTGATCATATCGACCGGCATACTGGTATGTGTCCTCACGGTTCAGTCGCCCCATTCCTTCATTACGAAAGACGCGTTGTTCTTCATCACCCGCCAGATCGGACTGGCCGCACTGGTCGCTCTGTCGCAGGCCGTTTGCTTGACCGTCGGCGGCATGAACCTCTCGGTGGGAGGGATTGGCAGCATTACGACGGTCGTTTTGGGCCTGTCGCTCCAGAACTGGGGCCTGCCCCCGGCGCTGGCCGTGCCCATCGCCCTGGGAGTCGGCATTGCCGCCGGTGCGCTGAACGGCCTGATCATCACGAAACTCAAAATCGATTCTTTCATCGTCACCCTCTCGATGATGTTCGTCTACATGGGCCTCAGGGCCGGCATCTCGGGGGGGGCGCCCTATGAGGTACACGACTCGTTCGGCCTGATCGGGCAGGGGAGAGTGTTTGGCTTCTCGTACGTGTTCCTGGTGGTGGGCGCCGTCCTCCTTGCCTCCGGATTCATGTACCGTTGCACGATCTTCGGAAGGCACATGCTGGCCACGGGGGGCAATACGAGTGCGGCGAGGCTGTCCGGCATCAATACCGACCGGACCATCTTCCGGGCCAATGTGCTTTCCGGTTTCTTCGCATCGTTGGCGGCCGTTCTGTACGCGTCGAGGAACCTGTCGGCAGCGCCGGAGACGGGCGATGCCTGGCTGATCGTGTCCTTTGCCGTCGCCATCATAGGCGGCACGGGTCTGCAGGGCGGGGTCGTTTCGGCGCTGGGGATCTTCATGGGGGCCACGATCTACACGCTGATCGAGTACGGCCTGGTTCAGTTCAAGCAGGTCCCGCCTGCGTATATGAAGTCCTTTCTCGGCGGCCTGGTCCTGCTCGCCGTGGTCGTCGACAGGGCACGCGAGATCGTGACCGAGAAGAGAACGCGGGAAGCCCCCCCGCCAACACAATGAACTCCTTTTGCGCCCGGGCAGTGCGATCCTGTCTGCTATCCTGTCAAGGCGAATTTGACGGGTGCCATCCCCGCGACATGTCGCATCGCTGGCATGACACCGGACGCCATCAACCGCCGTTCGAATCAGAACCAACGAGATTGGAGCCATGAGCATGCATCCCGCGCAACAGACGT